>Ga0209164_1000670_pt1 | contig 66542 bp, 61 predicted proteins | sample MTBNYHSulfiMetaG_FD_187458 | JGI IMG/M metagenome (GOLD analysis project Ga0209164, IMG submission 187458) | Enrichment culture microbial communities from rom New York Harbor, USA that are MTBE-degrading - MTBE-NYH (New York Harbor Sulfidogenic)... | ecosystem: Environmental > Aquatic > Marine >... | reverse complement strand
TGGGAAAGCTCGGCGACGAGTACTCGGATCCCCTGTTCCTCGAGGCTCTTGCGCTGCTCGGGCAGGATGCCGCTGTCCGTGACGATGGTGTGCACCTGGTCGAGCCGCAGAAACATCACGAGTACGTCGCGATTGAACTTGGAGCTGTCGGCCAGCACGATCACCTCGCGCGCGTTGGCTGCGACGCATTTCTTGATGGGCACCTCGTCGATGTTCGACTGTGTGAGGCCTTCTTGGAGGTTGATGCCTGCAGCCCCCAGGAAAGCCTTGGTGAAACGGAACTGACGTATCGTGTCCTCGGCGATGGGACCGATTACCGAATGCGAGGCCGCGTGAACCTTGCCCCCCAGAAGAATCGTCTCGACGCTGCTGCGGTTCTCGAGGCTCTGGAGGGCGATCGTCGAGTTGGTGACGACCGTTATGCGCCGTGTGTCATCCATGGCCGCCGCCAAGTATGCCGTCGTCGTCCCGGCGTCCACGAATACAGATTCTCCGGATTGGATCAGGGTCCAGGCCAGCCTACCGATGGCCTCCTTTTCGACCCGCCGGACGGTCTCCCGGACGCGGTAGTCGACCTCGATCATGTCCTGCCCTGCGAAGGCTCCGCCGTGGGTCCGCTTGATCAGATCCTTCTGTTCGAGCTTGTCGAGGTAGCGGCGGACGGTCATCTCGGAGACTTCCAGGTCCAACGACAGCTCTGAAACGCTCCGGTAGCCGTTGCGCCCCAGAATCTCGAGGACCATTTCCAGACGGTCTTTCATAGACCTTGCCTCACCACCACACGGCTTTCAACGGTTTCTTGATGATCAGCGGGCGCAGATACGCGATCGCCTTCTCGGCCCCGTCTTCGGGAGACATCACCGGATCCTCATGCTCGAACGACATCACGTAATCGTATCCCACTGAAACCAGGGCCGTAATGACGCGGCGCCAATCGACCTGCCCCCACCCCGGTACGCGGAAGCGGAAACCGCGGTCTCGACGCGTCCATGCCCCCGTGGGGATCACGCCGGAGCGGCGCACCTCGTCCTCCTGAAGCTCGCCGTCCTTGGCGTGCGAGTGCAGGATCCGATTCCCGAGGGTCTTGATGAAAACGACCGGGTCGATGAGCTGCCAAACCAGATGCGAGGGGTCGAAGTTGAAGCCGAACTCGGCGCGCCCTTCCAGTGCCGCCAGGGCCCGCTGCGCAGTCTCGATGTTGTAGGCGATTCCGGTTGGATGGACTTCCAGGGCCCACTTGACCCCGTACTTCTTGAACTCGTCCAGGATCAGGTTCCAACGCTCGGCGAAGAGCGCGAATCCCTCCTCGTAGAGCTTCTCGTTGGCGGGGGGAAATATGTACCACTTGTCCCACACGTGGGAGCCGATCAGCCCGGTCACCATCGGCACCTCGAGCTCCGCCGCCGCACGGGCGCTCTTCTTGAGCTCCTCCATGGCATAGGCCACCTTCTGAGCCGGGCTCATTCCCGGGGCCCAGGAGTCGGTGCTGGCATCGTGGGGACCCATCGACAGCTGGCCGGCCACGCCGTGGCTGATCGCCGAGATCATCAGCCCATGATCCGAAAGCAGGCGCTTTGTCGCCTTGCCCTGGCCCGCCAAGACCTTGTCGAGATCCAGGTGGGGGTTGCCGGCCCAGGCGGGAAGCTCGACGGCTTCGTATCCCAAGCCGGCCACGTGACGAGCCACCCGTTCCAGGGGCCACTCCCCAAACAGCGCCGTGAAGATGCCGATCTTCATTCCGCCCTCCTCCTGGTGTAGGCCACCACGATGACGAACAGGAGGCTGCCGTATACGATCTGCCTCACCGCTTCTGTGGTCTGCAGGGCAACGAGGATGCTCGAGAGGGTGATGAGGAGAATGCAGCCGATCGAGGCGCCGACGTAGCTGCCGCTGCCGCCGGCCAGAGAGATCCCGCCCACGGCGACCGCCGCGATCGAGGACATCAGGTAGGGAGCTCCCAGGTTCAGGTAGGGTGTGCCGGTGTAGCCAAGCACCAGGAACCCCGCCACTCCCGTGATCGCTCCGCAGATCCCATACACGAGCATGCGGAAGCGTTTCACGTCGATCCCCGACAGCTCGGCCGTGATGCTGTTGGCCCCCACCCCGAAGAGGACTGCTCCCCACCGTTTGCGGAACAGCAGCAGGGTGGCGGCCACGATCACCAGTACCCACAGCAGCACGACGTAGGGTATGCCGACGATACGGCCGTTGCCCAGAGATTCGAGAAGCGCCGGGGCGCTGCCGCTCGGGTAGCCGCCCGTGTAGATCAGGGACAGCCCTTCCACCACGCTGGCCATGGCCAGGGTCATGATCAGCGGCGGGATGCCCACGTACGCAACGCCGAAACCGTTCACCATCCCGATTGCGAAACCAGCGCCCATGGCACCGGCCAGGGCCACAGGAATGTTGGTGTTCTTTCCCTCCAAGAGCGAGGAGGCTATCACGACCCCCAGGGACAGTACGGAGCCCACCGACAGATCGATGCCTTCGCCGCCGGACATCACCACCAGGCTCTGGCCGAGGGCCACGATACCGAGGAACACGGACAGGCGCAGCACGCTCATCACGTGGCCGAAGCTCAGGAAACCCGGGGAGATGATCTCACCGAACACGAACAGGAGGACCACCGCTCCCGCCGCTATGGTGAGCTTGTTGGCGGCGAGGCTCTTGAGGTTGGCCATCTTGAGGAGCGACCGTTCCTGGCTGCTCATCACGCCCCCCCCTCAATGCCGCGTGGCCCCGCGGCGCAGGCGCGGGACCGCCCCGATGAGCAGGGCGACGATGATGATAACCCCCTTCATGAACTCCTGGTAGAAGGAGGTAATGTTGGCAAAGTAGATAATGTTGATGAGAAGCCCCAGGATGATGCCTCCCATGGCTGCACCGAGATAGTTGCCCTTTCCGCCGGAAAAGGCGATCCCACCGATGACGGCGGCCGCCACGGAGTTGAGGGTGAAGCCCTGCCCGCTGCGTGCGTCGCCGGTGGCGGTTTGGCCAACCACGCACAGCGCTGCCATGGCCACGAACACCCCGCTCACCAGAAACGCGAAGATCTTGGTCGCGGTGACGTTGATCCCGCTCGCCCGGGCAGCCTTTTCGTTTCCCCCCACGGCGTAGACGTGCCGAAACGCCCTCGACCTCCCGAGGAGGAGGCAGAATAGCATGGCCACGATCAGAACGGCAACGGGTGTCGGCAGGAACCCGCCGATCGAGGCGGTGTACAGCCCGTAGTAGGTCTCCGGAATGTACCCCCCCGGGTGAGGCATCAACAGGAGGGCCGCCCCGAACCAGATCGTCGAGGTGGCGAAGGTCATGATCAGTGGCGGGGGGCCGATGATGCCGATGAAGAAGCCGTTGAACAGCGACAGGAATACGGCCACGCCAATCCCCAGGAGAACGACCAGCACGATCGACAGAACGGAGTCCCCCATCAGCGAAGCCATCACCGCAGTCACCAGCGAGATGCCGGCGCCCAGTGACAGATCCACCGCCCCCACCAGGATCACCGTTGCCTGGGCGAGGCTGACCAGGATCAGCGGCGTGAAGGTCAGGAAGTTGATGCGGAAGACCTGGTAAGAGAAGAAGTTGGGCTGCAGGATGGCGTTGACGATCACCAGCAGCACCAGCATCAGGAAGCTCGGGAAGGAGGAGTCCTGCAGGAGTTCCCTCAAGTAACGCCTGTTTGTCATCGGGTGTTCCCCGTCTCGGCCTCCTCGCCGGTATGTTCGACGTTGAGCGACGAGACCACGATCTTCTCTTCAGAGATCTCCTCGGCGCCGATCTCCTTGACGATCCGGCCCTCGAAGACGATGAGAACCCGGTCACAGTTATTGATGAGCTCCTCGTTGTCGCTGGCGTAGAGCAGCACAGAGGCGCCCTGGGCCGTCAGGGAGGAGATGATTTCGTAGATGTTCTCCCTGGTCCCCACGTCCACGCCCTTGGTCGGGTCGTTGAGCAGGAGAACGGTTGGGCTCAGCGTCAGCCACTTACCCACCACCACCTTCTGCTGGTTGCCGCCAGACAGCTGCGAGACGTTCAGGCGCGGGTTGGGGGGCACGAGGGACACCTTGTCGATAGCTTCGGTGGCGAGTCTCCGGTACCGACTCGTGGGGAGGAAGAACGAGCCGCGGTGCATCGAGACCTTGGGGTACAATAGGTTTGTCAGGACCGAGTGCTGCAGGAACAAGCCCTCCTTCTGGCGGTCCCCTGGTATCAGGACGATGCCTCGGCGAATGGCCTGACGGGTGTTGCGTAACGAAACGGGAGAGCCATTGATCAGGATCTGCCCGGAGAAGCCGCGCAAATAGCCAGCCAGGATCATCAGGATCTCCTCCTGGCCCTGGCGCTGCAGACCCCCGAGGCCAAGAACCTCACCCCTGCGCAGGCTCAGGCTTATGTTCTTGAGTCTCCCGCCGTCCAGGGACAGGCTTTTGATTTCCAGCACCGGAGCAGGAGCCTGGAGCGCGGCTATCTCCCGTTCACGTTGGGAAGCGCTCTTGCGAATTCGGGTCTTCACTTCCCGACCCGTGATCAGCGGTACGATCAGACGCTCGTCCCGATCGTGGACCGAGAAGTCCAGCTCCCCGACGGTTTCCCCGTTGCGGAAGGCGACCAGGCGGTCGCAGATCCTGGCAACCTCCCAGATGCGGTGGGAGATGAATATGATCGAAACCCCGTTCTCCTTGAGCAACTTGACCGCCCCGAAGAGGGCTTCCACCTGGTGAAAATCCAGGGAGGCGGTCGGTTCGTCGAGGATGAGGATTCGAGGGTCCTTGGCCAGGGCTTTGGCGATTTCGATCAGTTGTTTCTCGTCCGGAGAGACGTTTCGCACCCGCTCGTGGACCGACAGGCCTACGCCGATCGTGGCCAGAGCACCGCGCGCCTGTTCGGCAGCGGCGCGATTGTCCAGGAGACCCAGGGCGTCGCGCGCTTCCCGACCCAGGGCAATGTTCTCCCAGATGGTCATCTCGGGGACGAGGCTGAGATTCTGGTGCACCATGGCCATGCGGTACTGCTCGGCATCGAGGTGGCTGCGGAGGTCGACCGGTCGTTCGTAGAGCAGCAGCTCCCCATCGTCGGGGCGCAGCAGGCCGCTCACTACACGGGCGAAAGTCGTCTTGCCGGAGCCGTTGGCCCCCACGAGGCCGCACACTTCTCCTTCCCGAAGGACGAAATTGGCGTCGCTGAGCGCTCTGACCCCCACAAAGGACTTCTTGATGTGCCTGGCCTGCAGTACCGTGTCGGCCATTCGCTTACCCGTTCAGAAAGGGGAGACGGCGCTGGCCGCCGTCCCCCCCATGCGCGCGATGGGATTCGGGGCCCCTACTGGAAGAGCTCGTCGATCTGCTCTTCGCTGTACCAGGTGTTGACGTAGTAGGAGTCGGCCCAGTCCTTGTACTGCCCGTAGATCTTGTCGATGTTGCTGTCGTCCACCGTGAGTACCGGATGGGTCCAGATGGTGTTCGGCTCGGCGAACACATCCGCCTTGAGCTGCTTGCCTTGCAGGAGACGCAGGCCGATGCCCAGGCTCGTGCAGATGGCGCCGGGAGAGTTCTCGATGCCGACCGTGGAGAACCCGGTGGCGTCCTTCATCTTCTTCCATTCCTTGATGAAGGCCACCTGGGTTTCGCCGGTGACCGGCGGCGCCTTGCGTCCGGCCGCCTCGAAGGCCCGGATGATGCCGAGGGTCATGCCGTCCTGGGTCAAGACGCCGTCGATGTTCGGAAAGGAGCCGAGCAGGTTGGTCATCACCTGCTGAGCGGCAGCCTGGTCCCAGTTGCCGTTGGCCTTGGCGAGCAGGTTGATGCCGGGATTCTTGCTCAGAACGTCCATGGCGGCCTTGTCTCGGGCGATGTTGCCCGGCTGGTCAGCGATGCCGCTGATGTACACGATGTTGCCTTTGCCGTTCAGCTGCTTCACAAGCCACTCGGTAACGGGACCCTGCCACCACGCCTGGTTCATGTACACGTTGAGGACGCCGCTGGGAACCTTCACGGGCTGGTCGTAGACGATCACGACGACGCCGGCGTCCACCGCTTCCTTGAGCACCGGGTTGAGAGCCGTGGCGGAGTTCGGGTTCACCAGGAGAAGGTCGACCTTGCTGGTGATCAGGTTTCTGATCTGAGCGATCTGCGTGTTCACGTCCGGGCCGGCGTTCTGGACGATGAGCTTGCTTGCCCAGCCGCGCTCCCGGTAGACCTCGAACTGCTTCTGCAGGCTCTCGAGCATCTGGACGCGCCAGCTGTGCGTGAAGGGTCCGTTGCTCAAGCCGATCACGAATCCCTTCTCCGCGGGTGCCGACTTCTCACTCGTCGGTCCGGCAAACGCGGCCGCCGCGAACAGGAGGCACAACAGGATTACCAGCCCGCCTCTCACCCACGCTTTCCGTTTAGCCATGTCTTTTCCTCCTTAACATTGGCTACCGCCTGCGGCCTATCAGGCCACAGTGCGCTTTTCAGGTCGGAGGGCAGCCCGTCAGTCAACGCCTTGCCGCCGGTCCAGCTCCGGCGCCGATCGCAACGGACAGCCCTAACGCTCTGCGCGATCGAAAAAAAACGCAAATTGTTTGAACTCGCACTTTTGGGCGTTGATTTTAAACCAAGTCGGGCCTGCAGTCAAGCCAATTGTCAGAATTTGAGCGCTTTATTACAAATCACAGAGACAGCGCTTGCAAGCAAACAGGCGCTGTGGCATATTATGTTCTCGACCGCTTGAAATCCTTCACCGGCATGGAGGCACATTCATGTACACGCTCACCGATCTCCGCTATCAGGCCAAGAGGCGCAGCCCGGAAGAGCTCCTGGCGCAGCTCAAGAGCTTCTCCCTCGACCTGAAACTATCCGTCGGCATCTGGTATTTCGCTCCCGGGGGTGGCAGGTTCCACGACCGCTACGTCCCGGATCTCGGCATCCCAGAGCGGCTGGAGCTGGCCGCGGAGATGGCCCGCTACGGCGTCAAAGGCATAGAGGCCCACTACCCCTCGGAGGTCAACGAGGAGAACCTGCACCTGTACAAGAAGCTGGAGAAGGAAGCAGGCATACGGCTGGTCGGCGTGGGTCCGCAGAGCTTCTGGGAGCGCAGGTTCGAGTTCGGCTCGTTGTCCAACCCCGACGCCAAGAAACGCAAAGAGGCTCAGCAAGGGGCAATCGGCGCCCTCAAGCTGGTCAAGGAGGCGGGAGCCACCCACATGGGACTGTGGCCCGGGATCGACGGCTTCACCTATCCCCTGGGCACGGTCTACTACGACATGTGGGACTGGTTCGAAGGAGCTCTGGCGGAGTGTCTCGACGAGGTGCCCGGGGTCCGGATCGGGCTGGAGACCAAGCCCTATGAGCCGATCCCGAACAACATCTACCGCAACACTGCCGACGGTCTGGTGATGGCTCACGACGTGGAGGCCCGCCTGAAGAACCCGGTCAACCGAAAGCTCCTGGACGAGGGTCACTGCCTGGTGGGGTTTCAGCCCGAGATCGGGCACGTGCTCATGGGCAACGAGATCCTGCCCTACGCGTACATGCGCATCGCCCGGGAGGCGCGCCTGCAGCACATCCACGTCAACAGTCAGCCGCTGGGCAACTACGATCAGGACCTGAACGTCGGGGTGGTTTCGTGGCAGGAGACCGAGGCACTGCTCTATGCCCTGAAGATGATCGGCTATGGTGGGTACTTCGGTCTGGACATCAATCCTGAGCGCATGCCGGTGCTGGAAGCGGTCAAGATCAACGCGCGGGCCCTGGAAATCATGAACGAACGGGTCGACGCACTTCCGCACGAGCGGCTCCTGGATTGCTACTATCACCCGGAGGGCAACCGCGGCGGCATCGAGATGATCCTGGCGGAGAGCCACTGCCTGCGGATGTGACCGCGGCGCGTTTGCCTTCTTCCCCTACTTGCGGCGGCTTTCGTGCATGATCACGGCGATGATGATGATGGCCCCTGTGACGACGTACTGCCAGCTGCCCTCCACGTGCAGCAGGTTCAGGCCGTTGGAGATGATGCCCAGCAGCAGCACGCCCGTCAGGGTCCCCCACACGCTGCCGCGCCCGCCCATCAGCGGGGTCCCGCCGATCACGACCGCTGCGATGGAGTTGAGCTCGAATCCGGCGCCCATGGTCGGGATTGCCGAGCTGATGCGGGAGGACAGGGCGATGGCCGCCAGTCCGGCTAGAAAGCCGCAGATCACGTAGAAGATTATCTTCTGCAGCTTCACCTTGATGCCGGCGAGGTAGGTGGTGTACTCGTTGCCGCCGATGGCGTAGGTCAGCCGTCCCAATCGGGTGTAGCGCAACAAGAAGAAGCAGACGGCGAGCACGGCAAAGAACAGGATGACGATCACGGGAATCCCCCCCAGGGTGCCGCCGCCGATGAACTCGAATTTGTCGCCCAGGTCCGTGATGGGGTACCCCCCGGTGATGATGATCGCCACACCCTGAAACAGGTGCATGGTCCCAAGCGTCAAGATGAAGGGGTGAGCCTTGGTGTAAGCGGCCAGCAGGCCGTTCACGAGGCCGATCGCGCTGCCCAGAGCCAGTCCCGTGGGCACCGCGGCGGCAACGGGGGCTCCGGCTTTGAGCATCACTCCAAGCACCACCGCTGTCACGGAGATCGAGGAACCCACCGACAGGTCGATGCCCCCGGAGATCATGAGCACGGTCATGCCCATGGACACGATTCCGAGGGTGGAAACCTGCTGGAGGATGTTCCGGATGTTGCGTGGAGAAAGGAAGACCGGGACTGTGATCCCCAGTATCACCACGAGGACGACAAGGACCACGATGATTCCCCACTGCTGGGCCCCGAAGGTCCGGCGCAGCCGCGAGAATCCACCCCTACTCCCCTGCTGACTTGCCGATTGCATGTTTGAGTATCTCCTCCCGCGATGTATGCCGGGTCTCCAGAACGGCCACGAAACCGCCCTCGTTCATCACCGCAATCCGGTGGGTCATGTTCAGAAGCTCCTCGAGATCCGAGGAGACCATGATGATCCCCTTGCCTTGCTGGAGCAGCTGTTTCATGATCCGATGAATTTCCTCCCGGGCGCCGACGTCCACCCCCTGGGTCGGCTCGTCCATCACGAACACCTCCACGCCCAGGCACAACCACTTGGCAAGCATGACTTTCTGGCGGTTTCCGCCGCTCAAGAAGCGGACCTCCTGCATCACGCTGGTCGCCGCGATCGCCAGCTGCTTCACGAAGCTCCGCGCAACGGATTTCTCCTTGGGCAGGTCCAGGAGCGGTCCGAGGGTGACCTGCTCGAGGCTTGCCAGGGTCGTGTTCCCGGCCAGGTGCATCCCGACGATCAGTCCGCTGGAGTCACGGTCTTCCGGCACGAAGCAGATCCCCCTGCGGATGAACTCCCGCAGCGGCTGTCCCTGGAGCTCCCGGCCCTGGAGGAGGATGCGGCCTCCGTCCACCGGGTCGATCCCGGCGAGCGCCCGGAGCACCTCCGTGCGCCCCGAGCCCACCATGCCGGCGATCCCGAGGATCTCGCCCCGCCGCAAGGCGAAGTCGATCCCGCGGAACCCCCCCTCACGAGTGAGGCCCTGGACCTGCAGGAGGTGATCCTCCCTCTGCTTCTGCTCGATGTGGGTGTAGTCCAGCTCCTCACCGATCATGGCCTTGACCAGCGCCCCCTTGCTGAGCTCGGCAATCTCGCTGGTGAGAACTCTCTCGCCGTCGCGCAGCACTGTGACCCGGTCGGCGATTTCGAAGATCTCGTCCAGTCGGTGGGAGATGTAGATCACCGAGACCCCGCCTCCGCGCAGGTTGGCAATGAGGGCAAAGAGATTCCGGATCTCTGCCTCCGTGAGGCTGGCGGTGGGTTCGTCCATGATCACGATCCGGACTCGCCGGTACAGGGCCTTGGCGATCTCTACGGCCTGCTGCTCTGCGGCTCCGAGATCGGAGACGGTTGCCCGCGGGTCGAGCTTGAGATTCAGGTTCTCGAGAATCCTCCCGGCATCCGCGAACAGTCGCTTCCATTGAACGGCGCCTGCCGCGCCGACCGGGAGGTTCCCGAGGAGGATGTTCTCGCCGACACTCAAATGCGGGATCAGGTTCCTTTCCTGGTAGATCGTCACAATGCCCAGCTCATGGGCGATCCTGGGGGTCAGGTGCTCGATCTCGCTGCCAGCGACCCGGACGATTCCGGCGTCCCGCGTGTAGGCGCCGGACAGGATCTTGATCAGGGTCGACTTGCCGGCGCCGTTCTCGCCGACGATGGCGTGGACCTCCCCGGCCTTTAGGGAAAACTCGATGCCCTTCAAGACCCGGACCCCGGAGAAGCTCTTGGAGATCCCATCGATGTGCAGTACGTCGCTCATCTGCCGGCCGTCCTGTGGGGCAATGCCTTCGCCGGAACAAGAGGACCAGCGCAGAAGCTCTGCACCTCTACGCTGGTCCAGGACATTGAGGTTCGTCGGGCTCGGAGGAGCGCCCTAGTAGCCCACGCCCGAGGCGAACTCGTGACGCAGGCTGTCCAAGTCGAGTGCCAGCGTCTTCTGGATCGATTCTGTGGTGGGCTCCCACGGCGTGGCCTCGCCGACGTTTGCCTTGGTGATGACCGTCATCGGACTAATCGTCAGCTTGGGAACGGTCTTGCCCTGCAGGTGCTCGACGAGCATGCGCAAGGCCAGAGCAGCCTCCTGGGAAGGAGACCAGCCCACCGTGGCCTTGATTCCGCCGGCCGCGATCGACTCCAGTCCGTAGGGGGCGCCGTTCTGAGATACGATGGCCACCTGGTCCTTCTTGCCGGCTTCTTCGAGCGCCTTGATTGCCCCCAGCGCCATGTCCTCGTTCTGAACGAACACCGCCTGCAGATCCGGATAGCTGGTGATCAGGTTCTGCATCTGGTTGAAAGCCTTCTGGCGGTTCCAGTCCCCGGGAACCGCGGTGACCATCTTCAGCTTGCTGTTCATCTCTGCTTCCGCCTTGAAGGCATCGCGGTAACACTCCGCGTCGCCGCGCCCGGGGAGACCCATGATGCAGGCGATCTGGCCGCTAGGGATGTTCTTGGCCACCCACTTGCCGATCGTGGCTCCCGACAGCTTGCAGTCCGCCTGCACCGTTCCCACCATCTTGTCCATCAGATCCGGGTTGTACCCGAAGATCATGAAGATGGGTATGCCGGCCTTGTTGGCGCGATTGACCCCGGCCACCAACCCTTCGGCGCTCACGGACATCAGTACGATGCCGTCGACCTGCTGGGTGATGGCGTCCTCGATGCTGGCCAGCTCTCGGTCGGCGCGCATGTCAGACATGTAGCCGACAATGTCGACCCCCATTGCATCGGCCATCATGCTGGCGCCGTCAAACCCAAACTTGTAGTAGGGCTCGTTGGTCGGGCGGATGTAGGCGATCTTGAGCCGTTCTCTTTCCGCTTGGGGCGCACCAAAGACGAGACCGGCCACGGTCAGGAGCAGCAGCACGCAGATCAGGCTCGTGACGATTCTCTTCATACGGATCCTCCTTAATCGGACATTGGGTGACTCGGACGGTGTTGATTCTAAATCAATTCCGGCAGAAGTCAAGGCAGACGTGACGTCGAAACCGGGCCTTCCTGTCGGAGCCGCCGGACTGCGGCCCCGGCCCTTGCTGCGGGAGGGCGAACGGAGATCTCGGCGGGGGGAAATTGCGGAGTCCGGCGACATGCTGTATCATGGCCCCACCGCGAGAGCGAGGGGCGAGCCCCTGAGCACTCTGAAGGCGGATACCATCAGGGCGAGTACGACGAGGCAAACCGAGTGAAGAAAGACCCCCAGACTCTCTACCGGGAACGATGGACGCGCGTGACCGACGCGATCGCGCTGAGGCGTCCGGATCGCGTTCCTCTGATTCCGCAGATAGAGGCGATCCCCGAGTACTACACGGGAATCACGATCAAGGAGGCGATGTACGACTACCGCAAGGCCGGGGAGGCTCTCGACCGCTTCTACGCGGACTTCCAGCCGGACCTGGGCTGGGGACCGGGAATCATGTACTATGCCCCCGCCATGGAGAGCTGCGGCCTGAAGTGGCTGCGATGGCCCGGCCGGGGAATCGAGGAAGCCCAGCAGATGTACCAGTTCGTCGAAGGGGAGTTCATGTTTGCCGACGAGTACGACGAGCTGATCCACGATCCCACCCACTTCATTCAATCGAAATGGATTCCCCGCTGCTTCGAGAAGCTGGCGGGCCTCAGACACCTGCGGCTGCGTGACTCGATCTGGGGAGGATTCTTCGGGACCTTTGCCGCTTTCGCCGACCGGGAGGTCGTAGAGTCCCTCGAGAACCTCCTCGAGACCGCCAGGCGGCTTCAGGAGTGGTTTGCCTTCTGCGGCGATTACGAGCGGAAGCTCGAAGAGCAGCTGGGTTTCCCGATGGCGGTGGGGGCCAACGGGTTCGCCCCGTTCGACCAGATCGGCGATACGATGCGGGGCACCCTGAACATGATGATCGACACCCTCGAGCGCCCGGAGAAGGTGATCGCCGCCGCCGAGGCGCTGCTGCCGATCGCCCTGGAGGCGCCGATCGCCGCGTGCAAGGCCAACGGGCGCAAGATGGTCTGGATCTGGCTGCACAAGGGCGTGGATGAGCTCATGTCCGTGGAGCAGTACAGGCACCTCTACTGGCCGACACTGCAGAAGATGATCGTCGGGCTGGTGGAGGCGGGGCTCATCCCGGTCGTGTACTGCGAGGGCAGCTACAACACGCGCCTGGAGACCTTGCGCGAGGTGCCCCGGGGCAAGGTGGTCTACGACTTCGAGAACGTGGATATGTTCAAGGCCAAGGAGATCCTGGGCGACGTGGCCTGCATCGCCGGCAACGTGCCCAACGCGATGCTGCTGTATGGCGGCCCCGAGCAGGTGGACGAGTACTGCAAACGGCTCATCCAGGGGGTGGGCAGGGACGGGGGGTTCATGCTCGACGCCGGCGGGTTGATCGACAACGCCAAGGTCGAAAACCTGCGGGCCATGTTCGACTCGGTGGAGAAATACGGATAATCTCAGGGGGGAAATGCTCGATGCTGCACAAGCTGGACTATGAACGCCTCAATCAGCCCCGAATCGGAGTGGGGGTGATCGGATACGGATTCATGGGCAAGGTGCACTCCAATGCCTACCTCAAAATCCCGTACACGTACCCGTCCCCGGCGGCCTATCCCGCTCTGGTGGCCATGGCCGGGCGCAGCGAGAGCTCCATGATCGATGTGGCCCGACGCTTCGGCTACCGCGGGGTCTACGTCGACTGGCGGGAGCTGGTGCAGGACCCGGAGGTTCAGGTCGTGGACAACTGCACCCCGGACAACCTGCATGCCGAACCCTCGATCGCTGCAGTCCAGGCGGGCAAGCACGTGGTGTGCGAGAAACCCCTGGCCATGACGGCGGTCGACGCCCGGCGCATGCGGGACGCTGCGGTCAAGGCCGGGGTCAAGCACCTGCTTTGCCACAACTACCGCTTCATGCCCGCCGTGCGCTTCGCCCGGCAGCTCATCGACGAGGGGCGCTTGGGCACGATCTATCAGTTCCGTGGACGCTACCTCCAGCAGGTCGGCAGGAACCCGCATGACGTCACTGAGAATGTCTGGTACGCCAGCGGCACCCGTTCCGGGGTGCTGCTGGGCATCGGCTGTCACATCATCGATCTGGCGCGCTTTCTGGTGGGGGAGGTGGAGGCCGTCAGCGGCCTCGTCAAGACCTTCAACCGCTCCCGCGCGGACCGCTCCGGAAAAACGGAAACGGTGACTGCGGACGAGGTGAACTACGCCCTGGTCGAGTTCTCGAGTGGGGCCGTGGGAACCCTGGAATCGGCAGGCGTCAGCACCGGCCACAACAACCAGTGCACGTGGGAGATCAACGGTTCCAAGGGCAGCGTTGTTTTCGACCTGGAAGACCTGAATCACCTGCAGGTCTGCCTGGACGACGCCTCGACGGATCCCGTCCTAGGCTTCGCCAACGTCTCGGTCACCACCGGGAACCATCCCCTGCCGGCCATGATCCTGCCGCCGGGACACAACAGCGGCTGGGAGTACGGCCACCTGCACGCCCTCCATCACTTTCTCGACGCGGTGGTGAATGACCGGAAGGTCGAGCCCTACGGAGCTACCTTCGAGGACGGCTATCGCACTCAGGTGGTGATGGAGGCGATCGTCGAATCCTCGAAGTCGGGCAGGAGAATCCAGGTCAGTTACCGGTAGGACCTGGGACCCGAGCCCCAGCAGACGAAACCAGGGGGGACCAATGGAGACCATCAACGGCTACACTCGCGAAAAGGCCATGGAGAAGGCCTTCAAGCTGGGCTTCGAAGGGGAGTCCCGACACTATTCCTGCTCACAGTGCTCCTTCAACGCCATCATGGAGGTGCTCGGGCACAAGAACGAGCAGATCTTCCGATCCCTCGGACCCCTGGAGGGCGGCGGCGCGGTGATGGCGGTCAACTCGTGCGGGGCCTTCTCGGGGTCCCTGACAGCGATCGGCTATTTCTTCGGCCGCACCTACGAGCAGTTCGAGAAGCTCGAGCCGAGCATGGAGGCCTCTCTCATCGGTCAGGAGCTCTACGCGCGGTTCAACGCGCGGTTCGGGACCGCGGTCTGTCGTGACATTCTGAAGGACCTGCTGGGCTTCGAGACCGACTTCAACGACAAGAAGCAGTTCAAGCGATTCGAGGATGCCGGGGGGCACTCGACCGTCTGCCCCACCATAGTTGGGCTGGCCGCCGCCTGGACCGTGGACATCCTCTGGGACCGACTGCCCAGGGACAAAGACCTCTCCGAGATTCCGGGGATGGAGGAGGCGGACCGCCGGCTGTCCTCCCGATAGGCCCGGCGGGGGGCGGTTTTTTCCCGCAATGGTCTTGACAGTCCTCGAAATTAATTTTATGATGGTCATCGTTCGTAAAATTGTTTTTCATTGAGAGCGAGAGCAAACGGATGGACAAGGTTCGATTCTGCCTGATCGGGGCCGGCCGGGCGGGGATGGTGCACGCCCGCAACGTGGCCTTCAACATCAAGAACGCCGACCTGAGCGCCATCGTGGACAGCCAGCAGTCGGTTCTGGAGGAGCGGGGCCGGGAGCTGGGGGTCACGAAGCTCTACACCCGCCTCGAGGAGGCTCTCGCCTCGAAGGACTTCGACGCGGTGATCATCGTGACCCCGACCTTCACCCACCGGGACATCGTTGTAGCCTGCGCGGAAAGCGGCAGGCACGTGTTCTGCGAGAAGCCGATGTCCATCCGCGTGGCAGAGGCGGTGGACATGAACGAGGCGGTGCAGAAGGCCGGGGTCAAGCTGCAGATCGGCTTCATGCGCCGCTTCGACCCTCCCTTCCGCAAGGCCAAGGAGCTCATCGACAGCGGCGAGCTCGGGGAGGTCATGCTGATCAAGAGCGTGGGTCGCGGGCCCGGCCTCCCGCCGCCGTGGACCTACGACGTGACCGAGTCCAACGGCCTCCTTGGGGAAGTCAACAGCCACGACTTCGACTCCACCCGCTGGCTTGCGGGCAGCGAGTACCGCCGGGTGTACGCGGAAGCGGTCAACCGCAAGGTGCCGGAGCTCAAGGCGGAGCACCCGGAGTTCTACGACAACGTGGCCTGCACCGTGCGCTTCGCCAACGAGGTGATCGGCACGATCGACGGCACCTGCCCCGTGGGCTACGGCTACGACGCCCGCACCGAGATCGTGATGTCCAAGGGCCTGATCTCGATCGGGGAGACCCGGGGAGACGCCTTGTTCTCCTGCGACCTGGACGGGGTCATCAAGCAGAGCGCCCACAAGAGCTGGCGCAACCGCTTCAAGGACGGCTACCTCGACGAGATGAAGAGCTTCATAGCCAGCGTCCTGGAAGACAAGCCGACCCTGGTCACGGGTGGGGACGGGCAGGCCGCCGTGGCCGCCGTGGTGGCGGCCAACGAGTCGGTGCGCACCGGCAAGCCCGTGGAAATCTCATGAAGGCGGCGGTTTTCAGCGGAGTCGGCCGGCTCGAGCCCCGGGAGGTGGAGACGCCCAAGATCGGGGACAACGACGTCCTCCTGAGGGTCGGGGCCGCCACCATGTGCGGGACCGACCTCAAGATCTTTGGCAACGGCCATTTCAAGATCAAGGAAGGGCAGGAGCTGATCCTGGGCCACGAGTTCTCCGGCGAGATCGCCCAGGTTGGGCGCAACGTCACCGGTTACCGCAAGGGACAGCGGGTGGCCGTTGGCCCCAACGTGGGCTGCGGCACCTGCCGCTACTGCCGGATGGGCAAGACCCACCTCTGCCCGGACTACGAGGCCTTCGGGATCAGCCGGGACGGGGCCTTCGCCGAGTACGTGCTGATCCACGACAAGGCCATTCAGCAGGGCAACCTGGTGCCCATGAGCGACGGGGTGAGCTTCGAGGAGGCGGCCCTGGCCGAGCCGCTGTCCTGCTGCTACAACGCCTACCGCTCGGTGGACACCCGGGCCGGTGACAAGGTCCTGATCATCGGGCTGGGCCCAATGGGCATCCTGCACCTGCAGCTGCAGAAGCTGGCCGGGGCGGGCACCGTCATGGTGGCGGACATCTCGGACCTCCGCCTGGGCATGGCTGAAGGCTACGCTCCGGATGTGCTCATCAACTCCTCGAAGGAAGACCTCGAGAAGGCGGTGATGCGCCACACCGGCGGCATCGGCGCCGACGTGATCATCACCGCGGTGCCGGTTCCGGCGATCCAGCAGCAGTCCGTGCGCATGGCCGCACGCCTCGGGCGGATCAATCTGTTCGGGGGCATGCCCAAGGGCAAGGAGCTGGTGGAGATCAACACCAACCTGATCCACTACAACGGCATCGTCCTGACCGGCACCACGGGCGCCTCCCTGGAGGACTACGAGCGGGCCTTGCGCCTGATCGAGCAGGGCAAGATCGAGGTCAAGTCCCTGATCACCAGGCGCTTCCCGGTCGAGGACATCAAGGCGGCCTTCGAGTACGCCGGGAGCGGACAGGGCCTCAAGACCCTGATCGAAACGAGATAGCCGGAGCGACAAAGGAGCCATCCATGGCAAAGGTTCTCATCACACCCAGATCCCTGACCAAGGCGGGCCACCCCTCCTTCGAGCTGCTGAAGGCGGCCGGTTACGAGGTGGTGTACTGCACCCCGGGGCAGCAGCCCGACGAGGCGGAACTCATTCGATTGCTGCCGGGATGCATCGGCTACCTGGCGGGGGTGGAGAAGGTCTCCGCCCGGGCCCTGGAGGCGGCGGACATCCTGAAGGTCATCTCCCGAAACGGCAGCGGGACCGACAACATCGACGCAGAGGCGGCCGGGGGCAAGGGCATCACCATCTGCAAGACCGAGGGAGCCAACGCTAAGGGCGTGGCCGAGCTGACCATCGGCCTGATGTGCGCCCTGGCCCGATCCCTTCCTTTCCACGACGCCAGGCTGAAAGCGCAGACCTGGGAGCGCCGCAAGGGCTTCGAGCTGGAGGGGCGGACCCTGGGCATGATCGGCTGCGGCCAGATCGGCGAGGAGACGGCGCGCCGGGCCCTCGGGATCGGCATGAAGGTCCTGGCCTACCGACGGAATCCCGACAAGGGCTTCGCCCCCGGCAAGGACTTTCGCTGGGCGTCCCTGGACGAGGTGATCGATCAGTCGGACGTGCTGAGCCTGCACCGGCCGGCCAACCCCGACGGCTCCCCGGTGGTCACCGCCGAGCTCCTCGGGCGCATGAAGAAGGGGGCCCTCCTGATCAACACGGCGCGGGGCAGCCTGCTCGACGACCGGGCGGTGCTGGCCGCTCTCGAGGAGGGCCGCCTGGCCGGGGTGGCCACCGACGTGTACGAAAAAGAGCCACCGGAGGACTACGGTCTGGCCGGGCACGAACGGGTCATCGCCACCCCCCACATCGGGGCCTTCACCGACGAGAGCGTCGAGCGGGCCACCGTGGCGGCGGTGGAGAACATCATCGAAACCCTGAAGCGGCAGTAGCCGCAGGAGAGGAGAAAGAAGCAACATGGAAATCAAGGAACTGCAGGACAAGATGTACAAAGCCGGGGTGCTCCCGGTCATCGCCATCGAGTCGCCGGACCAAGCCCTGCCGCTGGCCGACGCCCTGATCGAGGGTGGGCTGCCGGTGGCGGAGATCACCTTCCGCACCGCCGCGGCGGCGGACGTGATCAAGCTCCTCAAGAAGGAGCGGCCCCAGCTGTTCCTGGGGGCGGGGACGATCCTGTCGGTCGAGAACCTGGTCAAGGCCCACGAGCTGGGGGCCCTGTTCGGGGTCTCCCCGGGACTGAATCCGGCCATCTGCCAGAAGGCGCAGGAGTTGGGCTTTCCCTTCTTCCCCGGGGTGGCCACCCCGTCGGAGATCGAACAGGGGCTGTCCTTCGGCACGAAGATCCTGAAGTTCTTCCCCGCGGAGGCCAGCGGCGGCACGGCCATGATCAAGGCCGCTTCGGCGCCCTACGCGCACCTGGGGGTGCGCTTCATTCCCACCGGCGGGGTCAGCATGAAGAACCTCGAGGAGTACCTGTCCCTGAAGGAGGTCCTGGTCGTGGGCGGGACCTGGATCGCCAAGAAGGACATGATCGCCGAGGGGCGCTGGGAGGACATCCGCAAGGCTGCCGCCGACGCGGTGGCGGTGGTCAAGAAGCTGCGGGGCTAGTCCGCGGCGGCACGGCACCAGGCGCAAGACAGGAGCGAGAGCGTGGCAAAGATCCAGATCGAGGACGGGCGGGTCGCCAAACCCTTCACGGTGGGGTGGGACCCCATGGACGGGGTCATGGACGACCCGGACAACCACATCCAGCGGTTCCTGAGCAAGCTCACCGGCATGTTCTACGACCGGGAGGCGGCGGAGCGGCACCTCCGGCAGCACGGGGACGTGCTTCTGTACGAGGTCTACGAGAAGAAGATCCCGGAAGCCGATGGGGAGCTGCAGTTCTGCTCGAGCATCACCCACCCCGGCAAGATCGGGGACGAGTACTTCATGACCAAGGGGCACTTCCACGCCCGGCGCGACACCGCCGAGGTCTACTACACCATCCGCGGCACGGGCTACATGCTCATGGAGACCGAGGACGGCAGCCAGTTCGAGCTGGGGGAGATGCTCCCCGGGCGAACGGTCTACGTTCCCCCATACTGGGCCCACCGGTCGATCAACATCGGCGACGAGCCCCTGATCAGCCTGCCGGTGTACCCCGGGGACGCGGGGCACGACTACGGCTCCATCGAGACCGCGGGGTTCAAGCACGTGGTCGTGGAGCGGGGCGGCAAGCCCACGGTCATCGAGAACCCCCGCTACGGCCGGATGAACGCCTGACGGTCGCAGACCGTCGAGCGGAACAAGGAGAGACGAGCATGTTCAGCGGCGGATACATGGGCAAGCTCCTGCGGGTGGACCTGACCCGCAGGACGCACAAGGTCGAGAGCCTCGACGAGAGGATCCTGCACCGCCTCCTGGGCGGTCGGGGGGTGGCGGCCTGGATGTACTACCACGAGATCGGCCCCGAGGTGGACCCCTTCGATGCGGAGAACAAGGTCTTCTTCATGACCGGGCCGCTGACCGGGGTGCGGCTTCCGTCGACCACCAAGTTCCAGCTGGCCACCAAGGGCCCGGAGACCCGGATGTATCTCTGCTCCAACGGGGGCGGGGACTTCGGGCCACGCCTCAAGCAGGCGGGCTTCGACGGCCTGGTGATCGAGGGCAAGGCCGATGACTGGACGTACCTGACGATCCGGGACGGGGAGGTCAGCTTTGGCGACGCCCGGGCCTGGAAGGGACTGGACTCCGAGGCGGCCCTGGAGAAGCTCTACGAGGCCATCGGGGAGACCAAGGCCGGGGCCCTGGCCATCGGCCCGGCGGGCGAGAACCTGGTGCGCCTGGCCCACATCAACGTGGACCACCGGGCCTTCGGGCGCGGCGGCGCCGGGGCGGTCCTGGGCTCCAAGCGCCTGAAAGGGATCGCGGTGTTCGGCTCCGGGACGATCCCGGTGGCCGAGCCGGAGGCAGTGCAGAAGGTCTGGAAGGAGGCCTCCAAGGAGCTGCAGACCACCCGGGCCAACCACAAGAAGTACGGCACGGCCCAGTACATCGAGGTGATCAACGAGCTGGGCTGCATGCCGACCCGGAACTTCCAGACCTCATACTTCGAGGGCGGGAACCAGGTCGACGCCCAGGCCATGAAGAGCGGCTACTACCTCAAGAACTTCCACTGCTTCAACTGCCCGGTAGGCTGCGGCATGGTCTGCGAGGTCAGGGAGGGTCCGTACGCCGGGGCCCGGGCCCGCACGGAGTTCGAGACCATCGGGCTCCTGGGGCCGGACTGCGGAATCTCGGACTTCGGGGCCATCGTCAAGGGCAATCAGCTCTGCGACGAGCTGGGGATCGACACCATGTCCGCCGGCAACCTGGTGGCCCTGACCATGGAGCTGTACGAGCGGGGGCTGATCGACAGCAAGGACACCGAAGGCATCGACGCCCGCTTCGGAAACCCCGAGGCCCTGCTGGGGATCATCCGCCTGATCGCCGAGCGCAAGGGGATCGGGGACCTCCTGGCGGAGGGAGTCAAGGGCATTCTGGCGAAGCACCCCGAGTGGAGCCCCTACGTGCTGGCGGTCAAGGGCCTGCCATTCGCGGCCTACGACCCCCGGGGCTTCTACGGCAACGCCCTGACCTACGGCACCTCCAGCCGGGGGGCCTGCCACAACGTCGGGGGCTGGACCATTCGGGCGGAGCTGCAGAGCGGCAAGTACGACCGCTTCGCCCTCGAGGGCAAGGGCAAGCTGGTCATGGACACCCAGGACAACCGGGCCTACGTGGATTCCCTCGGGTTGTGCACCGTGGTCCGGGGCTCCCTGGGGTTCTCGGACAACCCGACCATGGAGATTCTGAGAATCGTGACGGGATACGACTTCACCCCGGAGCTCATCGAGATCGGCGAGCGGGTCTACAACCTCGAGCGCCTGATCCTGAACCGCGAAGGTGTGGGGCGCAGGGAAGACCAGCTTCCCGAGCGTATCGTGAACGAGGCGATCCCGTCGGGGCCCATCGAGGGGCAGACCCTGACCGAAGGGATGTACAACCAGATGCTCGACGAGTATTATCGAGATCGCGGCTGGGATGCCGACGGAGCGCCCACCGCCGAAACGGTCGCCCGACTGGGGATCAAGGAGCTGGTGGCCTGAGGCCGATGGCCGCGGCATAGTTTCCTGCTGGCGCGATTCTCATCACCAGCCACACGTAGGCCTGCATCTCCGCTTGATGCAGGCCTGCTTGGTCCACCCAACCCGACATGCAGTAGACGGCGCCCAAAAAAAATTTGACAAGCAGACATAGTGATGTTACGATGTTGTGAAACATCGCGACGTCGCGATGAAAGCCGGTGATGCATGATTGGGAAAGGAGAAACGCATGAAGAATGCCAAGCTTCGTCTGGGTACCGCTCTTGTGCTCTTCCTTGTTCTTCCCGTGTTTCTGTACGCGGGGGGGGAAGGTGAGAAAGGTGCGGCCGCCAAAGGGCCTGCAAAACAATCTGTGACCTTTGGTACCTCGATACAGCTTTCAGGGTGGGCTGTGGGCGATGCGGAATTGGCGCACGTGCAGCCGTACAAACTCTGGATTGACAAGGTGAACGCCGAGGGTGGCCTCGTTGTCAAGGGATTCGGCAATCGACTCCCCGCCAAGCTGATCCAGTATGACAGTGAAAGCGACATCGCCAAGACCGTAAGTCTGACGGAAAAGCTGATCCTTGAGGACAAGGTGGACGTCATCTTGCCTCCGTGGGCCACGGCTTTCACCTTTGGCGTTGCTCCCATCATCAACAAGTACAAGTACCCGATGATCGGGACGACGGAGTCGAGCTCACAACTTCTCAAGGCCGCGGAAGAGGGCAAGATGCCGTACTACTTCGGTATGTGGAACCCGCCAGATGTCGTGGCCCCCGCGGTGGTTGAGCTGGTCAAAGAAACAGGGCTCAAGTCCGTCGCGGTGATCTTCGTCGGAACTCTCTATGGGATTGACCAATCGGCGGTCATGATGCGGCTCCTCGGTATGGCAAATGTCAGCATACAGCTCGTGGAGAGCTATCCGCTCGGGGCCACAGACCTGTCTCCTCTGCTGAAGAAAATCAAGACGCTGAATCCTGACGGGTTGATCGCAATCTCCTATCCGGCGGACGCACTGCTCATACAGGAGCAGCTGCAAGTCATCAACTTCAACCCCAAGCTCTTCTACAATAGCCTCTCCGGGTATCCGCAGCAGCGTGACAAGACCGGCAAGGAAGCCGTAGAAGGGATGACCAGCGAGGGGGCATGGAACAGAGACTTCGGACCAGGGTCTCCAGAGTTCTACGACGCCTTCATGAAGGCGTTCAACCGAGAACCTGCATGGGATACCGTGATCACGTATGCCTCGCTGGAGATCTGGGAAGAAGTGCTGGCTGAAGTGGGCCTGGATCGAGAAGCACAGCGGGAGTACATTTCCAAGACCACCTTTGACACCATCTACGGAAAGGTGAAGTTCACGGATCAGTACAATCTCCCGAAAGACGATCCGGAAGGGGCAAACCCGCCCGTGCTAGGACAGTGGCAAAACGGAGTGTTCGAGGTTGTCTGGCCGAAGAGCCTGCGGACAAAACCTCTCCTCTTCCCGAAGCCCGACTGGCCTACGAAGTGAGTAGCGCAGAACCCGATCATCTTTGAAGGGCCCTACGATGGGATTCAAGGCGAACCTTTCGGTTAGTGGTCCTGCTGTTGAGTGGGCTGCCGCGACGCGGCAGCCCGCTGCATAAGTCCCGCAAAATCCTGGGGGGAGGGTCTCAGTGCTTGTTCGTGTGCTGGACGTCCTTATAGCAGGACTAGTCATGGGGGGCATCTACGCCCTCGCTGCTATGGGTCTCAATCTCCAGTACGGTGTCGTACGCGTACTAAACATGGCACACGGCGACTTCATCATGATAGGAGGTTTCGCGGCGTTCTGGCTGTTCACGTTGGCGGGTATTAGCCCTCTTGTCGGGCTAGTGGTATCCACTCCGCTCATGTTCGGGCTTGGCTTGATAGTTCACCGCCTCGTTTACCACCCCATACGGATGAAATCCTCCTCGATATCCTCGTTTGAGGGCTACTCCATTCTTGCCAGCTATGGTCTCATCTTCATTCTTCAGAACCTCGCGATTCTGACCTTTGGAGGAAGACTTAAGGCATACTCGTACCTTGCATTCCCGGTCAACATTCTCGGGGCCATTTTCGCGGCCAATCGACTGGTTGCCCTGTCTTTGACGGCGGCTATTGCCATCGGGTTTTTCCTTTTCCTGACGCGCACTCGAACGGGCAAAGCCGTGCGTGCAATCGCGCAGGACACGGAAGTAGCGCACTTGATGGGGATAAACGTCGACCGCCTCTACGCCCTCACTTTTGGTCTGGGCGCAGTCCTTGCCGGCATGGCGGGGGTCATTCTCAGCACGATGTTTCCCGTGAGCGCTACCATGGGATTCTCATACACTCTCATCGCGGTAGTGGTGATTGTATTGGGCGGTCTCGGCAACATCCTGGGCGGACTCGTCGGAGGACTTGTTCTGGGAGTGGTGGGAGCTGTAGTCTCGGATCTTCAGCCCGGACTCGTGATGGTGGCTTTCTACGTGATGTTCCTAGGGATACTGCTTCTGAAGCCCACCGGCCTCTTCGGCAGGGGTGACTGACATGCGTGGCGGCGGTGAGAGTTCCCCTTTGAAGATCTCAGGCGCGCGATCTTCGATCATTCGGGAGTGGTTTTTCCCGCTGATCGCAGCGGCCGTAGCTGCAGGGCTGTTCATGGGAGTTCCGTACTTCACGGCTCCCTACGTCATCGTCCTGATGACTTCCATTCTGATGTACGTAGTGTTATCGGTCAGCTGGACGGCGTTCTGCGCGCCAAGCCAGTATTTCTCGCTGGGAATTGCCGCTTTCTTTGGCGTCGGGATCTATTCCTACGCGATTCTCTCGGATGCGCTTCCGTCGGTTCCGGTTCCCCTTCTGCTTGTCATGGCGGGAATAGGCAGCAGCATACTGGCTTTCTTCGTTGGGCTCACCACACTGCGTATCAAGGGCATGTATTTCGCCATCTTCACCTTCGGACTCAGCGAGCTCCTCCGTCACTTCGTGATGTGGTGGGAGGTCAACGTAACCGGTACTGTTGGCCGGTGGATCGCCATAGTCGAGGATGTGGTTGTGTACCGATACATGGCTGTGCTTGCCGTGATCGCGGTTCTCTCGGCGTATTTGTTGAGGCGATCCAGGTATGGGCTTGCGCTTCGGGCAGTCGGTGATGCGGAGCTCGCAGCCGAGCACGTGGGAGTGAACGTTTCGATAGTCAAGATTCTCGTGTTCGCCGGATCGTGCTTTTTCACCGGCGCGGCTGGCGCCCTGATCGCGACGCGATGGACGTATATCGACGCTGACTTTGCCTTTGATCCCATTCGGAGCATGTTCACGATCATGATGTCGCTGTTTGGCGGGATGGATTTCCTCGTAGGGCCAATCCTTGGTGCAGTGGCCATAGGCACGGTTTCGGATGTTCTCCTCGCCAGACTGCCGCAGGTCAGTCGCCTCCTACTTGGAGTCCTGTTGGTGACCGTTGTCCTTTTCATTCCGCAGGGTCTGGGAGGCTTGATCTCCGGCAGGCGCTCAACCCCGTGGATCTTCCTGCTGTTTCGCAGGCGAGGCGAAGACAAAGCTCCTCCTGCGGCGGAGAATGAACGGCATGAGCGATAGACATGTACTCCTGAGCGGTGACAACGTCACGAGAATGTTCGGTGGCCTGGCGGCCGTGTCCAACGTGAGTTTCTCGCTCCTGCGAGGGGAGGTCCTGGGCTTGATTGGCCCGAATGGAGCGGGCAAGACGACGTTGTTCAATCTGATCTCCGGAGCGATACCGGTCACCCGCGGAAGTCTTACTTTCGCCGAGAGGGGCATCACGCACATGAGCGTGGCTCAGCGGTGCCGTCTTGGCATCGCGAGGACATTCCAAACGGGAAGGCTGTTCCCGAAGTTAACGGTCAGGGAGAACATCTATCTCGGCGTACTTTTCGGCAAGGAAGGGCACAAGAGCGAAATCGAAGCGCGCAGCAAAACCTTCGATTTGCTTGATTTCGTTAGACTAACGGGCAGGGCGGACCAACCGGCCATGAGCTTGACGCTGGCGGCTCAGCGACGTCTGGCCGTGGCCCGAGCACTTGCGACGGACCCCAAAGTCCTGCTTCTTGATGAAGTCCTTGCTGGTCTCACGCCGACTGAGGTAGCGGACGGAGTGAAGCTGATAGGCCGCATTCGCGAAATGGGTGTTTCGATTCTGATGGTCGAACACATAATGAAGGCCGTGATGGAACTCTCTGACAGAATCCTGGTGCTTCATCACGGCGAGAAGATCGCCGAAGGATCGCCTGCCGAAGTCGCCTCGAGCAAGACGGTTCAGGATGTCTATCTCGGGGAAGCGTTGTGATGCTTCGGGTTGAGTCTGTAGACGTGGTGTTTGGCGAACTCCAGGTGCTCTGGAACATTGCGTTCGAGGTCAGGGAAGGGGAAATCGTCGCGCTCGTGGGAGCCAACGCCGCAGGCAAGACCACGACTCTCAAGACCATCGCCGGTCTGGTTAGGCCGACACAAGGTCGAGTTCTCTTTGAATCGAAGAGCTTGTGTGATATGTCGCCACATCACATAGTCTCGGAAGGTATCTGTCTGATACCCGAAGGCAGGCGGTTGTTCCCGGAGATGACAGTCTTGGAGAACCTTGAGCTGGGAGCCTACGGGAGAAAAGTGTGGAAAGACAGGGTCAGTACCCTGAAGCGTGTGTACGAGATCTTTCCCGTGCTTCGGGAGCGAGAGCGGCAATTGGCCAGAACCTTGAGCGGCGGAGAGCAGCAAATGGTTGCCATCGGTCGGGGCCTCATGTCGCGACCTCGGCTCTGCATGCTTGACGAGCCCAGTCTGGGTCTTAGCCCTATCAACGTTAGAGAGCTGTTTCGGGTCGTGCGGGAGTTACGCGACGGCGGGACAACTGTTCTCCTGGTCGAGCAGAACGTTCTGCAGACGCTCGCGGTGGCAGATCGGGGCTATGTGCTGGAGAACGGACGAATCGTCTTGCAGGGCCGCGGTCAAGAGCTCCTCAAGGACAACCATGTGAAAGAGGCCTATCTCGGCGCGTAGCTAGACCGCAAGGGAAGGGCAAATCCGAGCCAAGGAGTGTACACCTTGTCTACGATGACTGCGAGACAGAGAGTCCTAAGCGCCCTCAACCATGGAGTTCCGGATCGGATCCCATGGGTTGAGAACGCTCTTGATGAGCCACTGCAAATCCAGCTTATGGGAAGCGAGGATTTCACTCCCGGTGACCTCTGCCGGAAGCTTGGAATGGATGGCTTTGGCGGGACGTTTCCGATCCTAGGAAAGGATCAGGAAGGTAACCGCCTCGGCGGTGCGGAAGGGCTAATCGAATCCTACTACTACCCCGATCGGGTCAGCTTCGATTTCTTCAACAGCTACATCACGGAAACTGTCTCGGACGCAACCCCTGGCCGGAGCTTTCTTTCAAAGCGCTTGCTCGAGTCGGAGGACTCTTTGGCGCTCTTTGCCAAGTTCCAGCCCGACCCCGACCACCCCGAGCGCTACAGGCGTGTCACGGAATGGATCCGGCAATACCGGGAGGACTTCGCAGTCTTCGCTCGTCTCGACCTCGGAACGGGGGCGACAATCCAGAGTATGGGACTGGAACAGTTGTCCTACGCGTTGTGCGACAATCCAGAGCTTGTCCACGACATCCATCGCCGGTTCAGCGAGTGGTCCATTCGCGTGATCACGCATCTCAACGACATGGACTTCGATTTCTTCTGGGTAATGGATGATCTGGCCTGGAATCGAATGCCCTTCATTTCCCCGGAGGTATTCCGCGAGTTTTTCTTCCCCTACATGAGGGAAGTCGCGCAGGCAATCAGAAAACCGTGGGTTTTCCACAGCGATGGGAACATACTCCCGCTCATGGACGATCTGGTCAAGCTGGGAATGAATGCGATCCATCCAATCCAGCCCGACGCGATGGATATTCGTGAAATCAAGAGACTGTACGGCAGCGAACTTTGCCTTGTGGGCAACATCGATCTCGGCTACACACTCACCCGGGGACAACCCGTGGAGGTTGAGGCTGAGGTGAAAGACAGGATTCGCATCGCGGGCGCTGGCGGCGGCTATATCATCAGCTCGGCCATGACCTTGACCAACTACTGCAAGCTGGACAACGTCGTCGCAATGGCTGAATCTGTACGCAAGTACGGCTCGTATCAGTGAGGCACGGGCGAATCCACGCGCCCTGTCTACGCTCGCGGCTGCGCGACCTTCCAGACTGCCCTTTTGCCGCCCCTGATAACACCCTTGATCTTCTCTTTCTGTGCAAGAAGTCTGATATCCTGCAGTGGATTGCCTTCGACGATCAGCAAGTCCGCGTCTTTTCCAGGCTCAAGCGTCCCGCGGCGGCCGTCGAGACGGAGACACTCGGCGGAATGTCGAGTCGCAGCGATTATGGCGTCCAAAGGCTTCATCCCCAAGCGCACCATGTACTCGAGTTCCTCCGCGTTCTGACCATGCAGAAACGTTGGCACTCCGCCAGCGTCTGAACCGAGGGTGATCTTTACACCGGCGTTGACCCATCGCAGGAAGTTCTTCTGCAACGCTTCGGTCGCCAGCGCGCAGTTTTTCACGTAGAAGTCGGGAGTCCCTGCTCTCCCGTTATCCTCGGCGATGTGCCACGGATACCGAATTGTCGGCTCCCAGAACACGCCCTTTCTCGCCATAATATCAGCGCACTCCTCGTCCAGCCAGAAACCGTGCACGACTGAATCGACGCCCGCAGCGAGGGCATTCTTCACCGCCGTGGGGCCCATCGCGTGAGCTATGGCAAGCTTGCCTCGCTTGTGAGCTTCATCGACTGCGGCGCGCATCTCCGCTTCCGTCAGTTCGGAAACCAAGGGATCATCTTGCTCCTCGAGGCCCTTTCCACTCGTCAGTTTGACGGAATCAGCGCCAAAAGCCATCTGCATCCGTGCCCCCTTGCGAAACGCGTCTACTCCGTCACAGCGCATTCCCACGCAGTTGGTCTCGTCTGTCCAAGGTGGAAGAAAATAGGCGTGGCCGCCGGTGGCGGTGAGATGGTATCCGGTTGCCAATAGGAGTGGTCCTTCGATCCGTCCTTCCTGTATCCCGTCCCGCAGCGCCATCTCAAAGAAGTCATTGCCATCGCCTCCAGATCGGACTGTCGTGATTCCCATCTCGAGGAGATCCCTCAAGTATCCGACACCCTTCACACAGCGCTTCATGCTTGATTCGAAGAGATTTACGAACACCGACACTTCGCCGTTGCCCACGAGGTGGATGTGCGTGTCAATCAAGCCAGGTAGCAGCGTCATGCCGTTGAGACTCACCACCTCCGCGTCTCCCAGCTGGGCTTCCTCCGCTTTCGCCTTTCCGACACTCTCTATCGTACTGCCCTTCACTACAACTCTGGCGTTTTCTATAACTTCTCCGTCCAGCCCGGAGATCAGCGTGGCTCCCGTCAATACTAGAGTGTTGCTCATGAAACGGACTCCTCTCAGTGGTCTCGAACCATGCTTGCCCGAACGCCCCAAACGTTGACTTATGCCATATCCTTCTGGACTGTCGACCGAAGCGCCTCAGCTCGGAGCGTACCGATCTTATCACGGGCCCCCAAGATATGCAAACAACTACCTCGGCACGCAGTGGTCTGCGGAGATCTGCCAGCGTTGTCTCTTCTTGCTGGGACGAGCCTTTCGTGGTACTGTAGCTCCGAACGAGGACTTACGTGACAGAGATCGTGATTGAAGGACTTGGCTTTCCAGAGGATCCGAGATGGCACCAAGATGCACTCTGGTTCTCTGATATGGATGCTCGCACGGTCTTCAGGATGGATTCCGACGGCGCGCTTAGTCGAGTAGTGAGCGTGGACGGGACCCCTTCTGGCTTGGGCTGGCTTCCGGAGGGTGCTCTGCTTGTTGTCTCCATGTCCGACCAAAAACTGCTTCGCTTCGACTCTTCGTCGTTGACCGAAGTGGCAGATCTGTCGAGCCTCGCTAGGTTTCGATGCAACGACATGGTCGTTGATGATGAAGGCAGGGCGTATGTCGGGACCTTCGGTTTCGATTTCGAGGGACTAAGTCCTTTCGCGCCGGGGCAGATTATCCTTGTTCATCCCGATGGCTCTTTTCGGCTGGCTGCCGACGGTTTGTCGTTCCCCAACGGAATGGCAATTACCCCAGACAAGAAGACCTTGATCGTAAGCGAGACGCTGGGGCAGTGCCTTTCGGCATTCGACATTGCCGCGGACGGCACACTCGGAAATCGGCGTGTGTGGGCGGTTCTGCCCTCACTGACCCCGGACGGCATCTCGCTGGATGCCGAAGGAGCGATCTGGGTCGCGTCACCGGTAAGCGGTGCAGTTTTCCGGGTACACGAAGGGGGCACGATTTCGGAACGGGTGACGGTAGCTACCCAGGCCTATGCTTGTCGGCTGGGCGGCCCGGACCACAGGACCCTCTACGTCACGACTTCCGATCCACTTCCTTCGCTGTTTGCGCTTCGGTGTCTGCCTGTCCCACCCCAGCGGGCGAGCGGTGCGTCGTCCGGACGGATCGAATCAATCAGGGTGAAGGTGCCCGGGGCCGGCTTTCCCTAAAACCAGCGAAAGAGTGAAATCGTGCTCAATCGGGTTCTAAGTCACCGCAGAGCGATGAGAAACAATGCGTTCTTGACACCCACCGGTTGATGTACTACACTAAACATCACGACGTCACGATGAAGTGACGAGGATACGAATGTTGCAGAAGGCGATTCCACGGTATCTTCGCGTTTACGCCTCCCTGAAGACCCAGATTGAAGCCGGCGACATCAGAGTGGGAGATTTCCTGCCCGCCGAACCGGAGTTGCAGAAGCTGTTCAACGTGAGTAGAACTACAGTTCGAAAGGCGGTGGAGTTGCTGGCGCAGGAAGGCTTTGTATCCATCCGCCAGGGCAAAGGAACTGCAGTTCTTGACTTCAAGGCCACCCAGAGACTGCAGTACGTGACCTCCTTCTCCGAGACTCTTCGAGACAAGGGTTTCACGGTTTGCTCGCGAGATATAACGGTGGACGTAGTCGTTCCTCCGGGCAATATTGCAGAGGCTCTCCGAGTCAGCCCGGAGGAACAAGTTGTGCGGATCCAACGAGTTACAATCGCCAACGACAAGCCGATTGCTCTCATGACGAACTATCTGCTTCCTGAGATGGTTCCCGACATTGGCAAGCGGATTCAGGGCATGAGTTCCCTCTACGCGTTCTTGGAGGCGGAATACAACCTGACTATCGAAGGAGCCGTGGATTTCATCTCGGCGACCTCCGCAAGTGATGTGGAGGCGGAGAAGCTGAGAATTCCCACCAACTCTCCACTTCTGGTGGTGCGCCGCGTCAGCCACGCTAGAGGACGGCCCATAGAGGTAGCACTGTTACTCGTCGTCGCCGAGAAGTACGAGTATTGTGTGTATACCAAAGACCGGCCCCCCCGGACACACACTGTGTAGGGCAACCTATGAAGGCATGTACGCGGGAGCAGTTGTGCGGGGGTCAATTCGCTGCGACGCTGCAACCCCAGGTTCTTCTCCCAGCACGCTTGACTGTACGCGAAGCGGGGTGCGTGGAGGAACTACGACGGACTCAGCGGGATGAGTGAGTCGGAAAATTTTAGCATTTCAGTTAAGTATCTTTCCGTGCTCCGCGACCAGGCGGGTCGGAGACAGGAGACGCTTCGTCTGTCCGCCGGAAGCCGCTTGAGCGATGTGGAGCGGTGGCTGCGGGAGGAACGGGGCTTTGCCTACGGCGACCGGCAGCTGATGTTCGTACTGAACGGCAGGGGGTGGGGACAGTACCCCGAAGGCCTCGAGACTCCCCTCGCCGACGGGGACGTAGTCCTCCTGTCGATGCCGGTGGCGGGGGGCTGAACAAGGGCAACAACACAATAGGGAGGTAAGACATGAAAATCGGCATGTTCACGGCGAACTTCCTCGACCGCGATCTCGAGGAGGTCTTCAAGCTCATGGTCGAGCACGGCTACGAAGCGGCGGAGCTGCCGGCCTTCTACGGCAACGGCCACCTCGACATCGAGGAGGTGCTCAAAACCGGCGGGGCCAAGAAGGTCAAGGACCTGGCCAGGAAGTACGGCCTGACCATCTCGGCCCTGAGTAACCATCCGGAAGGGCAGCTCGTGCTCGGTCCCCACACCAAGGACACCGACTCCCTGTACCAGGGCACGCCGGCGGAGAAGATCAGCTTCGGGATGGAGCGGATGAAGATGACCGCCCGGGCGGCGGCGGCTCTCGAGGTGCCGGTGGTGTGCGGCTTCATCGGCTGCGAGCGCTTCTCCCGCTGGTTCCCCTGGCCGTACCCCCAGGGCTGGGACGAGATGGCCGAGGATTTCGTCAACCGTTGGGGCGAGATCCTGGACGTGTTCGCAAAGGAGGGAGTGCGCTTCGCCCACGAGCCTCACCCCAACGAGTACGTCTACAACGTGGAGACTGCGGTCAAGAGCGTGGAGCTCATGGGGGGCCGCAAGGAGTGGGGCTTCAACTTCGACCCCGCCAACATCGTCCTCCAGGGGATCGACCCGGTGATCTTCGTCCAGGAGCTGGGGGCCCACATCCACCACGCCCACGCCAAGGACGGGGAGATCGTCGAGCACAACGTCCGGCGCTCGGGCCTCCAGCCCACCGGACCCTGGAGCCGCATCGACCGGGGCTTCCGCTTCCGCATCCCGGGCTGGGGCTCGGTTCCCTGGAAGCGCATACTCACCGAGTTCATGCTCGTTGGCTACGACTACGTGCTCTCCTACGAGCACGAGGACGTGGTGATGAGCCGTGAGGATGGGGTGGAGAAGACCATCGCCTACCTCAAGCCCCTGATCATCAAGGGCAAGTACACCGGCCGCGGCGACAAGCTGTTCGAGTAGCGGAGGGGAGCAGACAAGATGGCAAACGCGACACCACTGTTCACACCGATCAGGATCGGTCCCAGGACCGCGGGCAACCGCATCGTCTTCAACGCCATGGAGTGCAACGACGCGGACAAGCAGGGCAACCCCTCGGAGCTCACCTACCGGCGATACCGGCGCTGCCTCGAGGGCAGCCCCGGGGTCATCGACGTGGAGGCGATCAGCGTCCTGGAGGACAGCAGGGGGCGGCTCAACCAGCTGATCGGCTCGAGGGCCAACCTTCCGGCCCTCAAGACGTTCATCGCCGAGATGCGGAAGGTCAACGACAAGCCGCTGCTCCTGATCCAGCTCACCCACTCCGGGGAGCTTTCCGACCCGCAGTTTTCCCGGCGGGTCTGCGTGAAGCCGCTCCCAGGCCTGGGGGGGGACCTCCTGAGCGAGGAGGAGGTCGAGGAGATCATCGACAGGTTCGTGACCTCGACCCAGGTGGCCTACGACGCCGGGGCCGACGGGGTGGACGTCAAGCTCTGCCACGGCTACATCGGATCCCAGTTCCTGAGGCCCTACAACGACCGCAAGTGGAAGTACGGAGGTCCCTGGGAGAACCGTACCCGCTTCGCGTACGAGATCTACGAGCGCATCCGCAAGGCGATCCCGGACCCGGGATTCCTGATCGGTTCCAAGGTTTCGGTCTGGGAGGGGTTCCCGGGAGGCTGCGGCACCGCCGGCCCCGACACCCCGATCATCGACCTCGCCGAGAGCCTCGACCTGGTCAAGGGCCTGGAGGCCCGGGGGGCCAACTACATCCTCCAGTCCGCCGGCAGCCCGTCGATCAGCCTGGCCCTGACCCAGCCGGACCGGCGGATCCCGGACTACGCCTACCTCCACATGGGCTTTCAGCGCGAGCTTCGCAAGGTCCTCAAACCCGAGACCGTGGTCATGGGCTCGGCCTACTCCGTGTTCCGCAACGGCAAGAACAAGTTTCTCGCGGTCGAGCGCGAGCAGTCGACCTTCGAGTACTGGGCCAACAAGAACATCGCCGACGGCGTCGTGGACATGGTTGCCCTGGGCCGCGGCTCCCTGGCCGATCCCCTTCTGCCGAAGAAGCTCGCCGAGGGCAGGGGCGAGGAGGTCCAGTGGTGCACCCTCTGCGACAACTGCATCGAGTTCCTGATCCGCCAGGAGCCGGTGGGCTGCGCGGTCTACCAGAAGGAATACACCCGGCGTCTCAAGGAAATCCGGCGGGAAAAGGGCAAGCTCGCCGAGAAGCACACCTAGGCCGGCGGAGCAGCGAGCATGACCCTTACCCTCGAGGATTTTCGCCGGCGCATCGAGTACTCCCTGTGCCAGCAGTTCGCCAGCCGCGAGGACGTCGCCGCTTTCTGCGAACGGGCCCTGGCGGCCCGGGTCGGGGTGGGCTGCTTCAATCCCGTGAACGTGGCCCAGGCGGTCGAGCTCCTGGGGGGAAGCGGCATCGAGATCAGCTCGAACGTCGGCTTTCCCTTCGGGTCGCACCCCGGCGAGGTCAAGCGCCTGGAAACCGAGCTTTCCGTGCGCGATGGGGCCACCCAGATAGACATGGTGATCAACGTCGGGGCCCTGCGCTCGAAGGCGGACGATGTGGTCAGGGATGACATCCGGGGGGTGGTCGAGGCGGCGGCCGGAAGGCCCGTCAAGACCATCATCGAGACCTGGGTCCTGGACCGGGAAGAGCTCGAGCGAGCCTGCCGCCTGGCCGAGGAGGCCGGGGCGGCCCTGGTCAAGACCACCACCGGGGTGCGCACCCAGTACCTGGAGATGATGCGGGAAAACCCCCAGGGCGCGGAGGTGGAGGAGATCCGGCTCATGCGCTCGGTGCTGAAACCCAAGACCCGGATCAAGGCCTCGGGCGGGATTAACACCCTGGACTACGCCCTGGAGCTGATCCGGGCCGGGGCCGACCAGCTGGGGATGAGCCGGGGCGAGGAGATCGTGCGGGAGTTCGCCAGGCGCTTCGGCGAGCGGCTGGAGCTGCAGGGGCGCTCGTGAGCGCGAACAAGATCATCGCCTACGACCTGGGCACCGGGGGCAACAAGGCCTCGCTGTACGACGCCGACGGCACCTGCCTGGAGAGTGCCTTCGTCCCCTATGAGACCACGTATCCTCGGAGCGGCTGGCACGAGCAGCGCCCCGAGGACTGGTGGAAGGCCGTGGTGGAAAGCACCCGCAGGCTCCTGTCCCGCCGCGGCGGGGAGGCCGGAAGCGTCGAGTGCATCTCGATCTCCGGGCACAGCCTGGGGGCGGTTCCCCTGGACGCCGAGGGCCGGCTGCTGCGGGAGTCCACTCCCATCTGGTCGGACACCCGGGCGGAAGGCGAGGCGCGGGAGCTCTTCCGGAGGCAGGACGAGCGGGCATGGTACATGCGCACCGGCAACGGCTTCCCCCCCGCCTGCTACACGGTCTTCAAGATCCTGTGGTACCGCAGGCACGAGCCGGAGATGTTCCGCTCGACTGCCAGGATCGTGGGTACCAAGGACTTCATCAACTACCGTCTTACCGGGAAGCTCCGCACCGACCACTCGTACGCCTCCGGCAGCGGGGTGTATGACCTGGAAGGCTGGGACTACGATCCCGGGCTCATCGAATCCAGCGGCCTGCCCCGGGAGCTGTTCCTGGATCCCACGACCTCCACCGAGGTGATCGGCGAGCTCCTGCCCGGGGTCGCCCGGGAGCTGGGGCTGCCCCGGGGGGTGAAGGTGGTATGCGGCGGGGTGGACAACTCCTGCATGGCCCTGGGGGCCCGGAACATCGCGGACGGGCGGGTGTACACCTCCCTGGGCTCCTCGGCCTGGATCGCCGTGAGCTCGAAGCACCCGGTCCTCGAGGCGGAGCGCAGGCCCTTCGTGTTCGCCCACGTGATTCCGAAGATGTTCACCTCCGCGGTGAGCATCTTTGCCGCCGGAAGCGCCCTCAAGTGGGTCCGGGACACCATGTGCGGGGACCTGGTCGCCCGGGCCGGGGAGCAGGGCCGGGACCCCTACGAGCTGATGAACGAGGCCGCGGCGCGATCCCCGGTCGGAGCCCGGGGCCTGCTGTTCAACCCGAGCCTGGCCGGCGGGACCTCCCAGGAGGCGAGCCCCCACGTCCGGGGAGCCTTTTCGGGCCTGGACCTCGGGCACCGGCAGGAGGACCTGATCCGGGCCTGCCTGGAGGGGGTCGCCCTCAACCTCGGCACGGTCCTCGAGCTGCTCAGGGGCTACACGGGCATGGGCGGAGGGGCGGTCGGGGCGGGCCCCGAGATGGTCATGGTCGGCGGGGGGAGCAAGAGCCCCCTGTGGCTGCAGATCTTCGCCGACGTCTACGGGATGGACGTTCTCAAGACCAACGTGGACCAGGACGCCGGCTCCCTGGGGGCGGCGGCCCTCGGGGCGGTGGGCTGCGGCCTGTGGCGGGACTTCGGCCGCATCGACCAGGTCCACCAGGTGCAGGCCCGCTACGGGCCGATCGCAGAGAACGCGGGCCGCTACCGGGCCCTGCGGCCGGCCTTCGAGGCCCTCCGGAGCAGCCAGGCGGCGCTGGGGGCCATGCTCCACGAGCTGGAGCTGGGATAGGGCCGAGGGGCGACATGGGCGAGCAAGCCTCGAGCCGCGGCGGTGCGCCGCGGCTCGAGGGAAGACGACGAGCAGGAGGTACCAACATGAACATGCGCGCAGCCGTTATGGAGAAGCCGCACCGGCTGGTGATCAAGGAGGTCCCGGTCCCGCAGATAGGCGACGACGAGGTCCTGATCAAGGTCAGGTACACCGGCATCTGCGGCACGGACTGGAGCATCTACACGGGCAAGTACTCGGCGGACAGGCTGCCCATGATCCCCGGGCACGAGTTCTCCGGGGTCATCAGCGAGGTGGGCCGGAACGCCAGGAACCTGCAGGAGGGCGACCACGTCACCGCGGACATCAACATGAGCTGTGGGAGCTGCTTCTACTGCAAGAAGGGCAATCCCCTGATGTGCCCGGAGTTCAGCCAGCTGGGGATCCACACCGACGGGACCTACGCCGAGTACGTCAAGGCACCCTGGCACCTGGTGCACCGCCTACCCAAGAAACTCGACTTCCTCAAGGGGGCCTTCGTCGAGCCGACCTCGTGCGTGATCCACTCCGCCAAGGCCATGCAGGTAACCATCGGCAGCAGCGTGGCCATCCTGGGGGCCGGGCTCGGGGCCCTGCACGGCGCCCTGGCGCGGTTGAGGGGGGCCGCGCCCGTCATCGTGGTGGGTCGGAACAAGAACAAGCTCAAGATCGCCGAGAAGCTCGGCGCCGACCACACCATCAGCGTCGACGAGGTCAAGGACCCGGTCGCCGCGGTCAAGGAGTTGACCGAGGGCCGGGGTGCCGACTACGTGGTCGAAGCGGTGGGCACGACGGCCACCTACGAGCAGGCCTTCCGCATGGTGCGCCCCGGCGGGACCGTGGCCGCCTTCGGGATCACCGGGGAAAAGGACGCGATCACGGTGTACCCCTTCGACCTGGTGCTGGGGGAAAAGACCGTGGTGAGCTCGTGCGCCGGAGTGGGCAATGATTGGCCCGACGCCATCGCCCTGCTGGAGTACGACCGGGTGGATCCCAGTCCGCTGTTTTCCCTCGCCGTCCCCCTAGAAGAGCTGGAGAGCGCCCTCAAGGAGCTGCGGGAAAACAAGGACCTGACCAAGGTCTTCGTCTCGCCGGAACTGGACAGGCGAAAGACCCTCTGAGCCGGGCGGTGATGGGAGTCGCACGGACCGTGCTCGGGGATCTCGATCCAGGGCACCTGGGCTTCACCCACGCCCACGAGCACCTGTTCGTGTTCCCCACGGAAGGGGTGGAGCTGGCCCCCAAGCTCATCATCGACGACTACGCCAAGACCCGGGACGAGCTGGCGGCCTTCCGAGAAGCCGGCGGGGGCACGGTGGCGGACGTCCAGCCCTTCGGGGCCGGGCGCCACCCGGAGCTCCTGGCCCGGGTTTCCGAGGAGACGGGGGTGCGGATCCTCGCGGCCACCGGGCTGCACCGGAGCTTCTACTACCCGAAGGAGTTCTGGATGTACCGGGCGGATGCGCAGGAGATGGCCGAGCTGTTCATCTCCGAGATCCTGGAAGGGATGTACGCGTACGACCCCGTGGACCCTTTCGCCCGGCGTTCCGGCGTCCGGGCCGGGATCATCAAGGTGGGGACCGACGCCGACGGCCTGACACCCCACTACTGCAAGGTCTTCGAGGCGGCAGCCCGGGCCCACCGGGCCACCGGCGCGCCGGTCATGACGCACGCGGAGCTCTCCGCCTGGGGCCCGGAGCAGGCGCAGTTCCTGATCGACCGGGGCGTGGATCCGCGGAGCGTGATCATCAGCCACATGGACCGCGTCGCGGAGCTGGAGCGCAGCCTGCGCGTGGCCCGCCTGGGGGTCTATCTGGAGTACGACACCATCGCCCGCTATCGGTACCACTCCGACGAGGAGGAGCTGGAGCTGATCCTGGGCATGGTCCGGGCCGGATTCGCCGAACGGCTCCTCCTGGGAATGGACGTGACCCGGGAACGGCTGCCTGCCTACGGGGGAAGCTTCGGGCTCACCCACCTGGCCGAGAGCTTCCTTCCCCGCCTGCGGGAGGCGGGGGTGGGGCAAGCCGAGGTCGAGGCGATGACGGTCGCCAACCCGGCCCGGGCCCTGGCGCTGCGGGAGCGATGAGAGGAGGCAGGGATGATCGAGGCGCTGGAGGAACCGACCTTCTACTTCGTAGGCGTGAGCACCGCGGGGTCGCTGTCCATGAAGCTGTTTCCGAGGTGGCTGGAGGCGGCGGGCTGGCCGCCCACCGCCATCGCGGGATACGACGTGGAGGTGCGCGGCCCCAGAGAGGCGTATCGTCGGATCGTCGGCCACATCAGGGAGGACGACAAGGCGCTCGGGGGCCTGGTCACCACGCACAAGATCGACATCCTGAAGGCCGCCGGAGACCTCTTCGACTTCCTCGACCCCTACGCCGGGGTGTTCGGGGAGATCTCCTCGATCTCCAAGTGGCAGGGAGCTTTGCGGGGCCATGCCAAGGACCCGATCACCGCGGGGCGGGCCCTGGAGAGCTTCCTGCCGCCGCGATACTGGCTCGACCACCCGCAGGCGCAGGCCTTCATAATGGGCGCCGGGGGCAGCGGGATCGCCCTGAGCGCCTACATGATGCGGAAGGAGCAGGGGCCGAACGTGCCCTCCCGCATCCTGGTCTCCAACCGCTCGCGGGGCGGCCTGGAGCATTGCCGGGAAGTGCATCGGCAGCTGGGCGTGAGCACGGAGGTGGAGTATCTCCAGGTGGGAACGGACCGCAGCAACGACGACATCCTGGCCGGGCTCCCTCCGGGGTCTCTCGTGGTCAACGCCACGGGCATGGGCAAGGACGTCCCCGGCTCGCCGCTCTCGGAGCGGGCCGTGTTCCCCAGCAACGGGTACGTCTGGGAGTTCAACTACCGGGGCACCCTGGAGTTCCTGCACCAGGCGGTGGCCCAGGCCGTGACCCGCGGCCTGGTGGTCGAGGACGGGGTCACCTACTTCGTGTACGGCTGGGCCCTGGTCATGGAGGAGGTCTTTGCCCGCAGGCTCGAGCCCGGGCAGCTCAAGGCATTCTGCCGGATCGCCTACGAGGCCCTGGGTCGCCCGGACGATGCCTGCAGGTAGGCGCTCAGGGGGCTCGGGTAGCCCCGTGATTGCGCTGTTCAAGCATCTCGTGGTGAGTCAGATGGAAGCAGCGCTCCGTACGCTGGCCCAGTGTGTACACAACTGCCCGGAGAGCGAATGGAACGAGTCCCATGGCGACGCCCCCTTCTGTCAGGTGGTGTTCCACGCTCTGTTTTTCACGGATTACTACCTGGAGCGTGAAGCGGAGCGGTTCCGGGAGCAGGGCTTTCACCGACGCAACGAAGCGTTCTTTCGCGATTACGAGGAGCTCGAATGGCGGGAACCCGAAAACCGCTACGAACGAGCCAAGTGCGAAGAGTATCTGAGCTTCTGCCTGGACAAGTGCAAGGCAACACTGCAGGCCGACGACCAGGAGACTCTCCGGGGACCCTCCGGGTTCCCGTCGAAACCCGTTTCTCGTGCTGAGCTCTATGTCGCCGTCATCCGGCACATCCAGCACCACGCCGCACAGCTGGGCTTGCGAATCCAGGCAAGAACCGGCATCGAGCTGGAATGGATAGCCAGGGGGTCGGAGGAGGATCCCTTGGCCGAGTAGCTGTGCGGCTCGTGCGGCCGGCGCCTACCGGCCGGCGCCTACCGGCCGGCGCAGGACTCCCGGATCACCAGGCTGGGCATGAGCACCACGTGCTGCTGGGTCCGGATCCGCTCGTGCATCAGGTCGAACAGCAGGATGGTGGCGGCCTTGCCCATCTCGAAGGACGGCTGATAGACCGTGGTCAGGCCGATGGCCGAGGACAGAGGAATGTCGTCGTAGCCCATGAGTGACACGTCCTCCGGAACCCGCAGGCCCCTGTCCGACAGGGCCTTGAGGGCCCCAAAGGCCATCATGTCGTTGGAGGCGAACACGGCGGTGAACTCCCGGTCCCGCTCGAGCAGGGCCGACATGGCCGCGGAGGCTGAGTTCATGCCGTAGTCGCCCTGGATGACCCGCTGCTTCCTCATCTCCAGCTCCGCTTCGGCAAACGCCCGCTTGTAGCCCTCGAAGCGGTCCCTCTGCACCGATATGCCCCTGGGGCCGTCGATGTAGACGATTTCCCGGTGTCCCAGGGCGATCAGGTACTTGATGGCCTGGTATACGCCGTACCTGTCGTCGCAGGTCACGGAGTTGGTCGGCTTTCCGATCAGGTAGCGGTCCAGGAGAACGCAGGGATACCCTTCCTCGATGACCTCCAGAACCGAGTGATCGTAGCTGGAGCAGGGGATGACGATCAGGCCGTCCACGCCCTTTTCCCGCAGCTGCCGCACCTGCTCCTGTTCGTACTCCAGCTTGTTCTCGGAGTCCGACAGAATGAGGTTGCAGGCGTGGCGCCGGGCGACCCCTTCGATGCCCTTGAGGAGCTGCAGGAAATAGGGGTTTTCGATCTCCGGGACGATCACTCCGAGGGCGAAGAGCTTCCTTCGGTCCCGAGGTGTCTTACGGATTCGCTCGTAGTGGAGGTCGGCGACCGCTCTTTCGACCTGGCTGCGGATGCCCGAGCTTACGGTGGTGTCCTGGTTCAACACCCGGGACACGCTGGATACCGAGACCTGCGCTTTTCGGGCGACGTCCGCGATGGTGGGTTTGGGAGCAGTTCTCATCCCTTGCTGGACCTCACTTGAGAATAGCCCGATTTTGGGGAATTTGCAAGAAACTTTCTCGAAATTTGCTGAGGAATATTTGACATCCGGCCCGAGGTGTGCTTCAATGCAGGTGTCACGCCGTGCAGCGGAGGGGGCTCGATGAAAAAGGCGGGAATACTTCATCCGGACATAGCCGGCCTCCTTGCGAGCCTGGGGCACGGCGACGGGCTGTGCATCGCCGACGCCGGGCTGCCGATTCCCCCCGGTGTCCGTCGCGTGGACCTGGCGCTGGTCCCGGGCGTGCCCGGTTTCCTGACCGTGCTGGAGGCCCTGCTCGACGAGCTGGTCGTGGAGGGCGCCGTCGTGGCCGAGGAAACCAGGACCAGGAGCCCGGAGCTGTACCGCCAGATCGTGGAGCGTCTCGGGGACTGCAGGATCCTGACGGTCTCCCACGAGGCCTTCAAGCAAGAGGTAGGCGCGACCCGAGGAGTGGTTCGATCGGGGGAGTGTACCCCTTATGCGAACATCATCTTGAAATCCGGAGTCGCCTTCTGATGGCGTCAGGACGACTGAACGGGGGTCAGCACATGCAGTACACACCGCGGCAGCGGGTCATCGACGCACTCGACCACAAGGAGCCCGACCGGGTTCCGATCGGCTTTGGAGGGCTGCACGACAGCATCCATGTCTTCGGGCACCGAAGGCTCAAGGAGCATCTCGGCCTTTCCGGAGGGGAAGAGCGGATCCAGGACCCCTTTCAGCAGATCGTGTTCCCCGACCCGCGGCTCCTGGAGCGCTTCCAGGCGGACTGCCTGCCGGTCTACGCGAAACCCGCCAGGCCCTACCAGTTCGGCTACTACACCGAGGGGCCGTTCCGCAAGTACCGGGACGAATGGGGAACGGTGTATCGCCAGCCCGCCGACGGGGGCATCTGGTTCGATTTCGAGAGCACCATCTGGGCCGGCAAGAGCGCAGCGGAGATCCGGGCGCACAAGCTGCCCGACCCCGAGGACCCCAGCCGCTTCGAGGGCCTGCGGGAGCGCGTCCAGACTCTCCTTCGGGAAACCGACAAGGCCATCGTGGCCTACGCCCCCACGGGGGGAGTGTACGAGCATACTTACTGGCTCCGGGGGATGGAGGACTCCTACTACGACATGGCGGGGGACGTGAAGACCCTGGAGCTGGTGGCCGACAGGGTCACCGAGTGGATGGAGGCCTTCTGGACCAGGTACATGAAGGAGATCGGAGACCTGGTTCAGGTCATCCAGATAGGGGACGACCTGGGCGGGCAGGACGGCCCTCTGTTCTCCCCGGCCCTGTACCGCCAGGTCTTCAAGCCCCGGGAGGGCCGGGTGATCGCCGCCATCCGAAAAGCCACCGGCGCCAAGGTCTACTTCCACTCCTGCGGGGCCATCCGGGAGTTCATCCCGGACCTGATCGAGATCGGAGTGCAGGTTCTGAACCCTGTACAGGTGCACGCCGCCGGCATGGAAAGCGATCGCCTGAAGGCGGACTTCGGGAAGGACTTGAGCTTCTGGGGCGGCGGGGCCAACCCCGTGGCGATCATGAGCCAGGGAAAGCCGGAGGATGTTCGGCGGGAGGTCGAGCGCCGGGTCGAGGATTTCGCCCCGGGTGGGGGTTTCGTGTTCGCCTCGATCCACAACATCCAGTCCGACGTGCCGCCGGAGAACGTCGTGGCATTCTTCGAGGCGGCTCTGGAATACGGCAAATACTAGCGAAAGGAGGTTGGGGGGCAGTCGAAGGAGAAACGGTCGAGTTTTCCGACCGAAGCAAGTTCATTCCAAGAGGAGGAGCAAATGAACCTACGTAAGACGATGATCATTCTTCTGTGCCTGTTGTTCGCCGTGACTGTCGGCGCGTTCGCGGGCGGGAAGGGTGAGGAAGCGCCCGCTGCAGCGCAGCCGGCCACGGAGGCGGCCCCGGAGATTCCCCCGGGAGCCAAGGTCGCCGGCTCTCCCGAGGTCATTCCCGGCCCCGAGGAGCTGATCCGGGGGATTCCCCCCTCCCTCAAGAGGTTGGGAAAAGGCAAGACCATCCGGATCATGTTCCAGGGCGGCGGCGACTCGGCCCCGCCGCTGGAGACCAAGGAGCTGATCGAAAAGGAGACGGGGCTCAAGATCCAGATCGACGTGATTCCCCCGGAGAACCTCCACGAGCGGCAGCTGACCTTCTTCCTGTCGGGAAAAACCGACTACGACCTGCTGGAGATCTACCCCACCTGGGTCGGCGAGTACGCGGAGTCCAATTTCATCGACAACCTCGACGACCTGTACCAGAAGTACGGGAGCGAGATCAACACCAGCGACTACATCGAGGGCGCCCAGGTCGGCTTCGACAAGTACCAGGGCTCCTGGTACGCCGTTCCGTACGACGGCGACGTGAACATCTTCTACTACCGCAAGGACCTGTGGGAGGACTCGAAGAACAAGGCGGACTTCAAGGCCAAGTACCGCTACGACCTGGTACCGCCGGACTCCTGGCTGCAGGTGCGCGACATGGCGGAGTTCTTCACCGGCCGGCAGCCGGGCCTGTACGGCTTCGGCACCCTGGCCCTCAAGACCTGGTGGGCCGTGGACTACTGGGCCAACGTGTACCGCAACATGCTGGTGGCCAAGGGCGTCAAGTTCGAGAACGGCTTCGTGAATGACAACGGCAAGGTCGAGCTCGACCGGGCCTCCTTTGTCGAGGCCAACGACTTCTACATGGGCCTGATGAAGTTCTCTCCTCCGGGGATCCTGTCCTGGGGCTATCCCGAGACCAAGGAGGGCATGGGCAACGGCACGGTGGCCATGACCATGCAGTGGGCCACCTCGGTGTTCCGCGACCCCCGCCAGGCCAAGTACTGGGACCAGACCACGGCCAAGGTCATGCCCGCCTTCCCCAAGAAGGACGGCAGCCTCGAGCCGGTGACCTCCTTTGCCGTGGGCAAGGCCATGGTCATCCCGACCGGGACCAAGAATCGGGAAGTCGCCTTCCTGTACGCCCAGTTCCTGGCCAGCAAGGAGATGCAGATCTACGCGACCAACACCGGCTCCGGGGTCGACCCCAACCGCTACTCGGTATGGGAAGACCAGCGGGTCAAGGACGTGTGGGGGCCCCTCGTCGAGCCCACCATGAAGTCCCTGGACATCGGCATCGGGGACATCAAGGTGCCCCAGGCCTCCAAGCTCTATGAGGCGATCCTCTACGAGCTGCACGAGTCCTGGGCGGGCAACAAGACTTCCGCGCAGGCCTACGACGCTACCATGGCCGAGTGGAAGAAGATCATGGGCCGGTAGCCACCGGCTTAGGATCGCAAGGTTCGTTCCGTATTCGACCAGGGGACGCGGGTGCCCCGCGCGCGGTGAGCTTTCCATCCTGCGTGGGGCTCCGCGTCCCCGCCCTTTCGGTCCCCGCCCTTTCGGTTGCGGCGGGCCGAGGGATGGGTTACCCTGGACTGCGGCACGAACAGACCAAGTAGAAGAGGTTAGGAAATGGACGGACAGGCACTTCCAGGCCCACGGGTCAGCTGGCGCAAACGAATGCAGCCGTACATGTACATGGCACCGACCATGGCCTGGCTGCTCGTGTTCATCGTCTACCCCCTGATCTTCGCCCTGGTGATGGCCTTCAAGCAGTTCGTGCTCAAGCGGGGCCTGGGCTTCTGGGACATGCCCTGGGTGGGTTTCGGCAACTTCGTGACGGCCTTCACCGACCAGTACTTCCTGATGGCCCTGGGCAAGACCTTCTACCTGATCGGGGTGGCGGTGTCCATCGAGCTGGCTCTCGGGATGGTGGTGGCCAACCTGCTGTCCAAGAAGCACATCAAGTACGACGCCCTGTGGGTGGTGCTGATCCTCTCGCCCATGATGCTGCCCCTGATCGCCAGCGGCAACCTCTGGCGCATGCTTTTCGACGTGCGCTGGGGGGCAATCAACGCCCTGGTGATGTTTTTCGGCAGTGAGCCGATCGATTTTCTCGGTACGACCAAGTGGGCCTTCTTCAGCGTCATCGTGGTGGAGATCTGGCAGTGGACGCCCTTCGTGATCATCACCCTCCTGGCGGGTTTCCGCTCGGTGCCCGAGGAGCCCAAGGAGGCGGCCCTCGTGGACGGGGCCAACAGGTTCCAGATTTTCTGGAACGTGGTCCTGCCCATGATGAGCGGACAGATCCTGATCGTGCTGCTGATCCGCTCCATGGACGTGGTCAAGACATTCGACATCGTCTATGCCCTCACCTTCGGCGGCCCGGGGCAGAGCACGACCGTGGCCACCTTCTACATCTACCGGCAGGCCTTCACCCAGTTCAAGCTGGGTTACGGGTCGGCCCTGTCGTGGATCATGTTCATCATCGTGTACCTGATCAGCTTCCTGCTGATCGGGGTAGTGCGGCCCAAGGAGACGGCGATATGACCAAGGCAAGCGAATCCCAGCTCAGGAGGGCTCTACGCAAAAGGCGGAACAGGGACAGGCGAAGGTCGGCCGTGCACCACGCGGTGCTGATCATCGTGGTAGTCTTCTTCGCTTTCCCCCTGTTCTGGATGTTCATGACCTCCTTCAAGACGCCCCGGGAATACTACAGCATGCCCCCCAGGTTTCTGCCCCAGCAGTTTCACCTGTTTCACTACCGGAAGTCCTTCGCCCCCTGGACCATCGACCCCACCCAGCTCTCGGAGGGAACGTATTTCATCGAGGAGTCCGCCGGACGGGTCGAGCCGGTGGGGCCGAACATCCTCAACTCCTTCATCATCGTCGGCGGGTCCGTGGCTCTCGCGCTGGCTGTGGGGGTGTGGGCCGCCTACGGGCTTTCCCGCTTCAGGTTCAAGGGCAGCAAGAACATGGGCTTCTGGATCCTGTCGACCCGCATGATGCCACCGATCGTCATCGCCGTTCCGATCTTCTGGATGATGAGAAGCGTCCAGCTCACCGGCACGCACATCGGCCTGATCCTGGTATACGTGCTGTTTCAGCTGCCCTTCGTGGTCTGGATGATGAAGAGCTTCTTCGACGAGATCCCACCCTCCATCGAGGAATCGGTGTTCGTCGACGGGGGCAGCCGCGCCACGGCGCTCTGGCGGGTGGTGATCCCCCTGGCCCTCCCCGGGGTCGTGGCAACCGCCCTGTTCTGCACCTTCCTGACCTGGACGGAGTTTCTCTTCGCCTCGCTTCTCACCGACTCCTCCAGCGCCACGCTGCCGGTGGTGCTGAGCAACTTCCGGCAGGACAGGGGCATCCTCTGGGGGCAGATGAGCGCGGTCATGGTCGTCTCCCTCCTGCCGTTGATGACCATCGCCGTGGTTCTGCAGAAGAAGATGATCCAGGGCCTGACGGCCGGGGCCTTCAAGTAGAAGCGGAGGTATTGCCGTGCAACGAATCGCTCTGTGCTACCGGGTCAAGCCGGACAAGAAGGAAGAATACGTCAAGGCGCACCGGGAAATCTGGCCCGAGATCACCCGGGGGATGAAGGAAGCCGGCTGCCGCGAGATGACGATCTTCCTGCGGGGGAACAGCCTGTTCCTCTATGCCCTGATCGAGGACTTCGACGAGTTCAACCGCATCCGGGCCAAGGATCCCCACTTCCACAGGTGGAACGACTGGATGAACGAGCTCCTGGAGTCCCCCTTCGATGCTGAAGAGCCGGCGGCATTTGCCGGGATGGAGGAGATCTGGCGCTTCGAGGAAGGGGACGTGCCGTGAGCTGCGACGCCCCGAACATCGAACGCCTGCTGGCCTCTTTCGAGCACCGCAAGACCGACCGGGTCCCGAACTTCGAGATCCTGATCGAGGACAAGCACACCAGCCGCCTGCTGGGGCGCACCGTCGGGCACACCCTGGGCTCCGCCAAGGGGGCGAGCGAGGACGAGTACGTAACCCCCCCCATGGACGCCCGGGACTACATCGAGATCTGCCGGCTCATCGGCCAGGACGCCATCGGCCTGGACTGTCTCTGGGCGCCCCTCAAGATGGAGGGGGAGGACGGCAAGCTGCACATCATCACCGACGGCAGCGTCCACACCTGGGAGCAGCTCGAGCGGGTGGTGCCCCACTCCGAGGAGCTGGACATCGCCCCGAAGCGGCGCTACCTGCGGGAGTACGTGGAAGCCAGCAGGGGCACCGGAATCGGCACCACGGTCATGACCTGCGCCCCGATCATGACTCCCTACCAGTTCATCGTGGGGTTCGAGGACTTCATGATGAAGCTCTACACGGACCAGGACTTCATCGAGAAGGTGGTGTCCATGTGCATGGATTACTACCTGGACCTGGTGGAGATGGCCTGCCAGGAGGGGGTGTCGTTCATCTACATCGCCGACGACATCGGGCAGAAGGGCGGCCTGATCATGGGGCCGGAGCTTTCCCGAAAGTGGGCGATCCCGTGCTACCGCAGGATCGTGGAGAAGTGCGCGGAGCACAAGGTCCCGGTGGCCATGCACAGCTGCGGCAACGCCGTGGACATCATCCCCGACCTGATCGAGATCGGCGTGGTCATGTACAATCCGGTGGAGCCCACCTCCGGGGCGGACATCTACGAAGTGCACAGGAAGTACGGCGACAAGATCGCCTTCAGCGGGAACATAGACATCGCCGGGGTCCTGGCCTTCGGCAGCCCCCGGGAGGTGATGGAGGACGTCCGGCACCACATCGAGGCTCTCGGACAGGACGGGGCGTACATACTGACCAGCAGTCATAGTGTCACGAACGACATCCCGTACGAGAACTTCCTGGCCATGATCGCCGCCGGGCATCGCTACGGCCAGTACCCGCTCCAGGCCGGCCGCGGGGCTCGGGGGGACTGCCATGCCCAGAGCCAGCTCGAGGAGCTCCTGGCTCACGCCGCCTCAGGGGAGATGGAGAAGAAGATCTTCACCCCGGAAACCCGCTACGGGCTGTGCTCCGGCTGCGGGAAGCGGGCGGTCACGTATCACGTGCCTTCGGGGGAGATGCTCTGCGAGAAGTGCTACCCCGGCGCCGGCTGGGTCCTGGTCCACGAAGGAGCGGATCAGGGCTGGCGGCGCAAGAGCGCGGGGTTCTGCTGATGGCCGCCCGTGCCGGGGCGGCCGCAGGCGACCGTGCCATCCGGGTGTTGCTGGCCGGGGAGTCCTGGGTATCGGCGACCTCGCACAACAAGGGCTGGGATTTCTTCTCCAGCACCGCATACGAGACCGGGATCCGGAATCTGGAGGCGGCCCTCGCGGGGAGCGAGATCGAGCTCGAGCACCTCCCGGGACACCTGGTGCCGGAGCGCTTTCCCCTGGACGTCGACGGACTGGCGCAGTACCACGTGGTCGTCTTGAGCGACATCGGGGCCAACTCGCTTCTCCTGCACCCGGACACCTGGGTGGCAGGCAAGACCAGGCCCAATCGCCTGAAGCTTCTCAAGGGCTGGGTCGAGGAGGGGGGCGGCCTGGCCATGTGCGGGGGCTACTACTCCTTCGCCGGGATCTACGGGGCGGCCAAGTACTACCGAACCCCGATCGAGGAGATGCTCCCGGTGCGGATCCACACCTTCGACGACCGGGTGGAGGCTCCCGAAGGGCTGGAGCCCCAGGTGGCGGCGCCGGATCACCCGGTGCTGCGGGGAATCCGGGGCCCCTGGCCTGCGCTCCTGGGGCTCAACGAGCTGGAGCTCAAGGAGGAGGGTATCCTGATCGCCACCGCCGGGGGTTACCCCCTTCTGGCCGTGGCCGAGCGGGGCCGGGGGCGCGTGCTGGCCTGGGCATCGGACATCGGACCCCACTGGTGCCCGGAGGGCTTCACGACCTGGAGCGGGTACGCCAGCCTCTGGCGCAACGCCTTCGCCTGGCTGGCGGGGCGGTAGCCGTCCGAGCGACCACCGCCGGAGCGGCAGCCGCCGCGCCGCCGGAGCATTCGGCAGACAATGCATTCGGAACATACGGGAGGGACAGCGATGAGATACGCCATCATTCTGGGAAATCTCGGCAACACCTGCGACCGCTTCCTGTCCACCGGCTACAAGGACCAGCCCTCCAAGGAGACCATGCTGCAGCAGGCTGCGGCCATCGAGGGCGTGGAAGGGGTCGAGCTGGTCGGCAACTGGGACATCAGCTCGGACAACGTCGACCTGATGGGGGAGCTTCTGGAGAAGCACGGCCTGCAGTGCGTCTCCATCATCCCCGATCACTTCGCGGAGAAGCGCTGGGGCTACGGGGCCCTGGCCGCCAGAGACCCGTCGGTTCGACGGCAGGCGGTGGAGGAAACGGCCAGGATGGCCGAGGCGGCACGGAAGCTCGGCTGCCCCCTGATCAACATCTGGCCCGGGCAGGACGGCTACGACTATCCACTCCAGGCGGATTTCCGCCAGGAGAGGCTGTGGATCGAGGAAGGGGTCGGTTCACTGTGCCGGGGGTTCCCGGACATCCGCTTCTCCCTGGAGTACAAGGCCAAGGAGCCCCGCACCCACTCCTATCTCGCCCGTGCCGCCGACACCCTGCTCGTGGCGCAGCGGATCGGCGCCGACAACGTGGGGGTGACCATCGACACCGGCCACTCCTTCGTCGCCGGCGAAAACGTGGCCGAAGCGGCGGTGATCCTGCAGATGAATGGCAACAAGCTGTTTCACATGCACTTCAACGACAATTACCGCTCCTGGGACGACGACATGATCGTCGGCTCCGTGCACCTGGCGGAGTACCTGGAGCTCCTGTTCTGGCTCGAGGAGACCGGATACCAGGGCTGGTACTCCATGGACCAGTACCCGTACCGGGAAGACGCCCAGGGCGCGCTGCGGGAGAGCATCGAGTTCCTCAAGGCCCTCCAGCGGCTGTTGGACGGCAAGTCCATGGAGGAAATCCGGGAGCTGCTGAAGCACGGGGATGCCGTGAAGAGCACCGGCTGGCTGCGCCGGAGGGTGTTCGGCTGAGGGGTTGAGCCGCTTCGCTCCAGGCGTCGCCATGATTGCACGCCGGGAGCTTGTGCGCGCTCAAGAAACCCGCCTCTGGAAGGACACAGGAGGAGCTGCAGGAACATGCTCATCGAAGTTGGGCCGAACCCCGGCGGTGATCACCGCAGAAGGATGTGCAGATTCCACAGTAGCGGCAATCTCGCGCATCGGGGCCGAGCAGCGGGGGACCAACGGGTCGACCTCGTACACCTGGACGATGCCTCTCGCCCATTTCGAGTGCGCTTTCCCGGTCGGAAACACAGCAGGTTACTTCGGCAGCGGGAGGCATACAGGCGCGTAGCGCCGGATACACTGGCAGCCTTTGACTCTCTCAGCGAGACTCCACCCGGCCTTCCTCCGGCCTTCCGACGCGGTTACTGGCCCCGAAGGCGGATGAACGCAGTGACATCGAGCGAGGCGTCATGGATCAGTGTCCTGAGCAAGCCGGGCTTCAAGCTGTCGTGTCTGGGAATCGTGAGGGGCCCGTGTTCTGCGTTCGCGTCGTCCCTGAGGCGGACATGGCTGCCCTTGCTTCGTACCACTTTCTATCCAACCTTCTGGAAAATCGCTATGGCCTCGGCACCAGAGACATCGCGGGGCAGCTTGTGGCTCATCGAACGATGGAGACAGTGGAGCTCGGTATTCGGGTCGAATCGGGGACGGTTTCGCCGCGAGCCTCCATCTCTTCGATGCAGAGCTCGATCGCTTCCCGAATGTTCGCGAGCGTTTCGTCGATAGTATCGCCCTGGCTGTAACACCCCTCGAGGACGGGGCAATCGACGACAAACCCGCCGGTCTCGTCAGGCTGGAGGATCACAGGGAAACTCATCACTTCCATGCCGATGAGCATACCCGCCGCCCCCCGGTCAGTTCAAGGAACCAAGCTCTTGAGTAGCTTGCGCCGGGTTTGGGGCTATCTGCCATGGGGCTGCCAGGGAGCCAATCAAGAATACGGCCGAGGATCACGGACCGGTCCGCTCTCGGGTCATGGCCTCCCCGCCGGCTGCGCACCAGCGCCGCGCGAGGCTTTTCCACTCCGGCTCGAAATGACAGCAAGAGCCAAGACTATCGCTGACTCTTCCGGATCGGCGGTCACCGCAGAAGGATGTGCAGATTCCACAGTAGCGGTAGTCTTGCGCATCGAGGCCGAGCTGCGGGCAAGCAGACTCTTACGCATGTGAAAGCTCCCCAGGCGCCTGCGGACCGCAGCAGGTCCGCAAAGCATCGAATGATCGTGCTGCGCTGTTCGGTGCACCGCACGACCCCGGGATGTGCCTCAGCGAGCGCTTCCTGGCATACGGGTCGGGTGAAGGCGGCCAGCGATTCCCGCGGTTCAACCTACCGTTTTCGGCGAGAGGGTCGGAGTTGTCCACGTGAACCTCGTCAGCGAAAGCGCGTGGCACCGCGCTGCCTCACCAGCACCCGGGCATGTAGTTTCGCATACATATTTTCTGGTGGGTAATTCGTGCTTGGAGGCGAGGTGGGGACCTCGTATCTTGAACTCGAGGAGGTACGGTCATGGCTTCGGTGGTGTTGAGCGTGTACGACTTCCAGAGGCTTTCCCTGCTCCTGCAGAAGTACAGGAACTCCCCGTTCCGGGAGAGGTTGGCGCTGGAACGCCTGGAAGAGAAGCTCGAGATGGCGACCCTGCTGCCTCCCGAGGAGATAACGCCGGACGTGGTGACGATGTGTTCCACAGTCAGGGTGACCGACCTGGACACCCGGAAGTCGCATCAGTTCACGCTGGTGTTCCCCAAAGAAACGGCCCAGGGAAACCAGAGGATCTCGGTGCTGGCGCCGATCGGGGTTGGCCTTCTGGGGGAACGGGTTGCCAGCCGGATCGAGTGCCGGGCACCCGAGAAGACCGTGCGACTCCGGATCGAGGAGTTGATCTTCCAGCCCGAGGCGGTAGGCGAGCTGTACGCCTGACCAGGCAGCAAGAGACAGCCCGCCGGGGGCCGCTGTTCTCACGTACCCGATTCCAGCAGGGAGGGCGTTCGCGATGGGCGGGATCGCTGTATTCAACAATGCGGAACAGCGCATCGTCGACCGTGCTCTGACTTTTGCGGCACGGAGGGACCCGGAGTACCATCTATGCCTTGGCACCGCCCGTGCAGCCCTGCACGCCATCGCCGACGGAATCTCCCGGTACCCTTCGATAACGGACACGCACAGACTCCGAAACAAACACAGGTCGCTGGACACCCTCGTTCAGAGGCTGTGTCGGGCCACCCGCGACGACCGTGCCCTGCAGACTCCGACCCGGGCGGTGGTGGGCAAGAGCTTCCTGGTCGCCAAGATCCAGTTCTTCTACCTGATACGGGACATGTACCAATCCCACCCGCTGTGGCGGCACCGCGCTCGGTCGGCCGCCGATCACATCTTCACCAACGTCTTCACCCTCATGAGCGAAGATGTGTTCATCTCGATGCTGGAAGACAAGACCGCGTGTGCCCGTGTCAGGGAGCGCGCGGCCGCAGAGCTTGCGCAAATCTGGGAGTGGAGGCTCAGCCGGAACATCGAGCAGTTCGCTCCGGTTCTGTTCTCCCTGTGGAGCTCCCGCGCGCGCCTGCGACCCATCTACGGAACCATGGTGGGGGCCAGTGAGCTCCTGCACATGTCTCGCGGGGCCCATCCGCTGTGGTCCGACTTCCTTCACCTGCACAACGGTGCACCGCAGGTGTACCAGGCCCTGGAGGAGTTCCTCTTCGACCTGAGCTACGAGGAGCTCTGCCTGCTCAGGCGCGAGATGGACCTCAGGTCCCTGAGCGCGGTGAGCCGCCAGGAGGTAGCCCATATCCTCGGACAAGAGGACAGAGTCCCCGGGCACGGCGGACTGGATGCCCGCTGGATGTACGCGTTCTTCCAGCAGAGGCGGAACGACGCCCAATTCCGGTTCCGGGCCGAGCTGCCCGGCCCGCGGAAGACCATCGAAGAGCTGCTGATGAGCTTCCTGCTCCGCCGGAGTCTCCACGCGCCCACTCGCCGGCTCCGCCCGGACGCAGGCTCCGGCCACTCGCAGGCTCGGCAACGGCCGTTCAGAGATCCCGAAGGTCGTAAGCGAGATTGACCTTCTCGTTGTCGCTGCGGAGCTTCTTGCGCTGCTGCACCACCCTCGGCGCACTCAGCACGGTCGATGCTCCCATGCGCACGCCGGGTCCAGCGCCTGCACCCGCAGAGAATGGCGGGGAGCGGGTTGCGGCCCTCCGGGGTTTGCGGGTATACAGAAGGTAGCAACCGGACCAGGACCCGCTGCCGATGATCGAGTACCCAAAGCTCCGTCCCGTCGAGGCCATCGCCACCGAGGACGGGCTCGTGTGCCTCCGTGACCCCCAGGGCTTCTCGGACCAGCTCGTGTTCCTGCCCCGGGAGGCGCTGTTCGTGGTTTCTCTGTTCGACGGCGCTCACACGATTCTCGACGTGCAGTACGAGTTTTCCCGGCGCTTCGGCACGATACTGCCGAGCGACAAGGTGCGGGAGATCGTCGAGCAGCTGGACGGCTGCCTGTTTCTCGACAGCGAGCGGTTCCGGGAAGCCCGGGACCGGGCCGTGGAGGCTTTTCGTTCGGCCCCGGTTCGCCCGGCCAGTCACGCCGGCGGCGCGTATCCGGCCGACCCTGCGGCCCTGCGCCGGCAGCTCCAGGAGCTCTTCCAGGGCCTGTCGGCCACCGGCCCCCCGGCTCCACCTTCGGGATCTACGGCCGGCGTCATGCGCGGGCTCATCGCCCCCCACATCGACCTGCACCGCGGCGGACACTGTTACGCAGCCAGCTATGCCGAGCTGGAGCGGGCGGGGAAGGCCGAAACCTTCGTGGTGCTCGGGATCGCCCACGTCCCCATCCGGCGCCGTTTCGCCCTGTGCGGCAAGGACTTCGCGACCCCCCTGGGGAAAGTGCCCCTGGACCGGGAGTTCAGCGACAGCCTGGGCCGGCGTCTTGGCGACGACTTCCGGGAGGACGAGTTCGCCCACCGCAGCGAGCACTCGGTGGAATTCCAGGCCGTGTTCCTTCGTTACCTCTTCGGGGACCGCAAGCCCGTTGGACTCGTTCCGATTCTCTGCGGAGGCTTCGAGAAGGCCGCCGTGTCCGGACTGCCCGAAGACGAGGGGGAGGTCCAGGAGTTCCTGGGCGCCCTCGCAGAGACCCTGGCAGAGTGGGGTCCGTCCGCCTGCTGCATTGCTGCAGTGGACCTGAGCCACCTGGGCCGCCGCTTCGGCCAGGAGCTGACGTTGGGCGAGTCGGTTCTGAAGCACGCGGAAGCCGACGACCGCCGAATGATCGATAGAATCCTGGCAGGGGACGCCGAGGGCTTCTTCCGCCTGATCCAGGAGGAGCGGGACCGCCGCAACGTCTGCGGCGTCCCGGCGATCTACACCCTGCTCCGCCTGCTGGAAGCCTCCGCCGGAGAGGGGGCTGCCGGCCGTACCCAGGTGGGCCGCCTTCTTCGCTACGAGCAGGCCGTCGAGGAGGCGACCCAGTCGGTGGTCACCTTCATGAGCGCCGCCTTCTACGACTGAGGGCTCCCGCCCCGGGGATTTCGGCCGGCCACAAAAGCGCGCCGTCTCTTCGGGCCGTTTTTCCCTACAGGACGCGGAGATGACGGGGCCATGGGGATGACAACCCTTTCCGCCCTTGACGGCAGGGTCCAAATACTATACAAAAATATAGTATTACCAGGAGGAACCATGCCCAAGCCAGCCGTCAGCCGCCAGACCGCCCGCATTCTTGCCATGTTGCTGCGCTGTGGAATGATCTGCAGAGAGGAGCTCGAAGTGGTCCTGGAGATGATCGAGGCGCCCGGACCGGGCGGTGGCCGCCGGGTCGCGGGGAACCGCGGGTAGCTGCCCGGCCGGGGCCCGGGGTCCGCGACCCCTACCGGGCACCGTGCGCGGCCAATCGGCCGCCGGGGGCTACACCGAAGCGCGGACAGCGGTTATACTGGCTCCCGTCGGCCTCTCGGCCGGACCCGCCACCACAACAGGAGGCCCTCATGCACGAATCGATCGAGGAACACATCGGCCAGAGCCTGTTCAACTTCCAGTCCGCTCTCAAGCAGAGCGGAAGCTCCCTCGGGGAGTTCATCCGCAACCACTACCTGGACAAGTGGCGGGGCGACCAGATCTACCACGCCCTGGCGATTCGCACCACCTTCGTCAACGCCCTTCAGCTGCACCTGGCCCGGGAGGGGCTGTTCAACATGGAGCGGGTTTCCATGAGCCCGGTCACCGACCCGCTGGCCCACGACGTGGAGCACACGCCGTCGATCCGCTACAAGGGGCACACCTACCTGACCACCCACTCGATGATCTACTCCAAGCTCCTGGCGCTGATCAACCCGCGCCTCAAGGGGATCTTCGTGGACTCCCCCAACATCCGCCTTGAGCTGGAAAGCCCCACCCGGATCCAGAGGGGCAAGTACCTGATCGACTTCTCCCAGATGGACATCGAGGTGCGGCGCTCCCGCCGCATCGACCTGGAGACCTACCTCAGGGAGACCGACAAGGTGCAGCGCATCCTGCGGGAGGACCACGACGAGGCCCTGAGCTTCTTCGAGCGCCTGGTGATCGCCGCGACCTCGGCGGTGGTCGAGGTCAACGACGAGGACCTCAAGGCCCTGGGGGTCGCCCTGGAAGTGCCCGAGTCCCCCTTCCCCCGCTTCCGCAGGGACGAGGCCGTGGCTCGCTACGGGACTTCCGCCATCGAGGGTCCTCTCGGCAGGACCGTTTCCAGCCAGTTCTTCTGGGTCACCGGGCTCATGCGGGAGAACTACGACCTGATCTACCCGTATCTCAAGCCCAACGGCCGGAACGACGGCGGCGGCGAGAGTCCTTTCGACAAGCGCCCGCTCTCCGAGTTCACCTCCGACATGATCTACAACTACGACCTGGTGGCCCAGAGCCGCCGCAGGAGCGACGGGGCCATGGGCCCGGCTCTCGAGGTGCTCTCCGGGGGCCTGCGGGAGTGGCTGTACGAGGCGATCGTGGAGCGCCTGGTCGACAACGGGGTGCTGGAGGAGCGGCCGCGGGTCGTGGGGGACAACATCGAGAACATCCACGAGCTCGGCGGTTACGGGCCCTTCCTCCTGGCGGCCTGGCAGAAGGACGAGCAGGGCAGGAGCCTGTTCCCCGAGACCTTCGGCGGCGGCCTCGGCGTGGAGCGCTGCCTCTTTGCCCTGTGCCGGGGCGAGGCCATCCGGCAGGTCGACCAGGTCACGCTGTTCGGCAAGAACCCGGACTCCTATCCCATGTACCTGTTCTGAGGCCCGCGCCCGTGGCCATGCTCGAGCGCGAGCAGCCCCCGCGAGCCTACCCCTTGATCGAGCCGGCCAGCAGCCCGCGTACGAAGAAGCGCTGGAGCCCGAAGAAGATCACCAGGGGCAGCACCATGGACACGAAGGCCCCGGCGGTCAGCAGGTGCCAGTCCTGCCCCCGGGTGCCGATCATGTTCAGGAGCCTCTGGGTCAGCACCGACACCTCCTGGCGGGTCCCCAGGAAGACCATGGCCACGAGCAGGTCGTTCCACACCCACACGAACTGGAAGATGGCGAACGCCGCCAGCGCCGGGACCGACAGGGGCAGGATCAGGTAGATGAAGATCCAGAAGTGGGTGTACCCGTCGATGAAGGCCGACTCCAGGATCGAGCGGGGAATCGTCGAGATGTAGTTGAACAGCAGGTAGATGGCCAGGGGAAGCCCGAACCCGGTGTGTGCCAGCCAGATCGCCAGGAACGTGCCGGTGAGCTGCAGGCGCAGGTAGTCCCGCAGGATCGGGATCAGGGCGATCTGCAGGGGCACTACCAGGAGTGCCACCACGATCGTGAAAAAGACCTTCCTTCCTGGGAACTGGACCCAGGCGAATCCGTACGCGGCAAAGGCGGCGATCAGGATCGGGATGACCACCGCCGGGACGGTGACCGTCACGCTGTTCAGGAAGGCCCGCACCAGGTTCTCGGTGCGGGCGGTTATCCTGGTGCCTTCGGAGTCCACGTACGTGTAGTCCTTTCCGGCCAGGACCTGTTTGTAGTTGTCGATCGTGAACTGCGGCTCCTTGAACACGGTCCACCAGCCCGTCAGCGAGACCACGTCACGGTCCCGGAAGGAGGTGACCAGCAGCCCGATCGTCGGCAGCGACCAGATCAGGCAGATGACCAGCAGGATGATCGTGACCGAGAAGGTTTTCTTTTCTTTCTCTTCCTTGGAAGCCATCAGAACACCTCCCGCTGCATGAACTGGCGCAGGTTGTACCACATGACGGGAATGACCGCGATCAGCAGCACGATGGCGATCGCCGACCCCCGCCCGTAGTGCAGGAACTTGAACATCTGCTTGTACTGCTGACTGGCCAGCACCTCGGTACCGTACAGGCCGTTGGTCATGGAGAAGACGATATCCCAGATCTTCAGGGTGATGATCAGGATCGTCGTCGACACTGTGACCAGGGTGCCGCGGATGTACGGGATTACGATGCTCAGGATCACCCGGAACTCCCCGGCTCCGTCGATGCGGGCCGCCTCCTTGAGCTCCGTAGGCACGCCGCGAAGCGCCGCCGCGCACACGATCATGGCGAAGCCGGTCTGCATCCATATCAGGATGGTGATCAGGAAGAGAGTGTTCCAGGGGCGGACGGTCAGCCAGCCCACCGGGTCGCCGCCGAAGGCCGTGACCACCGCGTTCAGGATTCCGATTTGCGGCTGCCCCGGGGGCTTGTACGCGTAGACGTACTTCCAGATCACCCCGGCACCCACGAAGGAGATGGCCATGGGAAGGAAGATCAGGGCCTTGGAAAACTTCTCCAGATGCGAGCGCTCGGCCAGAAGCGCGACGATCAGGCCCAGCAGAACGCTCATGCCCGTGCCGATCACCAGCCACAGCAGGTTGTTGCGGAACGCGACCTGCATGACCCGGTCGCTGAACACGTACAGGTAGTTGGCCAGACCCACGAAGTTGTCGCTGGCAGGGCCGAAAAAGCTCAGCCACAGCGACCGCGCCGTCGGTATGACCAGGTACCAGCCCAGGATCACCAGGGCCGGCCCCACGAACAGGAAAGCCTGAAGCCGCTGGCGCCACGAGGGTCCCAGGCGGGTGATGAGCCAGTTGAACAGGAAAAACAGCAGCCCCACTCCCCCGACGCCCCAGAGGATGGCCACGATGGCGATGACCGCCGCCGGTGCGTTGCTGTCCCGGAGGAAGCGGAAGCCGACGTACAGGACGGCGAAGGCGATCGCCGGCACGACGACCGCGATCACGATCCGCCACAGGGTCGTCCAGAGTCCCGGCACGAATCCCTTCACGCGCTCGGAGCGTTCGAAATCCTCCATGCGGAAGCCTCCTTGTCAGTCGCGTCTGCCGCAGCAGCGTCAAAGGACCGCCGGACGCCCTGGACGGGCGCCCGACGGAACCATTCTTCTGTTGCTCTTGCTGCTGCGCCCCGGAGCGTCACCTGGGCCAGCTGGCCTCGATGTCGTCCAGCACCCTGTCCAGCGGCACGCCGCTGACGTAATCCACCATGCCGGTCCAGAAGGTCCCGGCGCCGACCTCGGCGGGCATCAGGTCCGATGCGTCGAAGCGGAACACCTTGGCCTCGAGCAGCAGCTCGGCCTGGGCCCGCTCCAGCGCGGTTGGGTAGGCGGAGAGGTCCTGGCTCTTGTAGGGGAACAGGGCCCCGCCGGTCCTGGCCCAGGCGATTCCGGATTCCCAGGTGCCCAGGAACTCCATGAACTGCCGGACCTCGGGACGATCGTTGAACATCACGAACTGGTCGCCGCCGCCCAGGGCCGGAGTCCCCCACTGGGACTCGATCTGCGGGAAGCCGAACAGGCCGACCATGGCGTCCAGGTTCTGCTGTACGGCCTCGGGGAAGAAGCCGGTGATGAAGTTGCCCTGGCGGTGCATCCAGGCCCGGGGCGGCTTCTCGAACATGACCTGCGGCGCGTCGTTGCCGAAGTGGGCGGTCAGGATGTAGTTGGGACCGCCGTATGCGTATTTCGGGTCCCGGAAGCGCTTACCCGCGATCTCGAAGGCGCGTTTGACCCGGCGATCGTTGAAGGGGATTTCGTGGTTGACCCACTGGTCGTAAACTTGCGGGCCGGCGGTCCGGAGCATGATGTCCTCGACCCAGTCGGTGCCGACCCAGCCGGTTGCGCCGCCGCTCTCGAAGCCCACGGTCCAGGGCACTCCACCCATGCCCATCATCTTGTTCTCGAGGGCCTCCAGCTCCTGCCAGGTGGTGGGGGTGCCGAAGCCGGCGTCCTCCCAGGGCCCCTTGGGGTACCAGACCAGGCTCTTGACGTTGACCCGGTGGAACACCCCGTAGGGGGTCCCCTTGTGCGAGCCGAGATCCAGCCAGACCGGGGCGTAGTTCTTCTCGATCACGTCGACCATTCCCGGCCAGAGGGCCACCAGGGCGCCTCGCTCGGCGAAGGTCTTCATGAGTCCCGGCTGCGGGAGCGCGGCGATGTCCGGCGGATCCCCTCCCTCGACGCGCACGAAGATCAGGGTCTCGAACTCGGGGGAGTATTCATACTGGACGTCGATCCCGGTCCTCTCTTCGAAGGGCTTGATGGCCTCGAGGAAACGCACGTCCTCGGGGGGGCGGAAGGCACCGAACACGGTGACCACCCTGGGCCCTTCCTCCATGGCTGCTTTTTCCTGCTTGCCTCCGGCGAATGCGAAGGCCGCAGCCAGCAGCAGTACCAGCAGAACGAGCAGGTACTTTTTCATACGGCTGACTCCTTTCCTGAAAAACGGGATTCTAACTGGCGCGCAACGGCGCCATTTTGGCTTCTCGATCTCGATTGTATGGATCCTCCCTGCCAGGTGGTGGGCACGCGGAAGCTCCTCACGTGGTCGCCCTCTGGACGACGCTGAGCTGGATGCGGACGTTCTGCTGGGGCCTGCCCGGATCCGCCAGTCGGGCCAGCAGAAGCTCCACGGCGGTGCGTCCGCAGTCGTCCAGGGACTGGTTGATCGTGGTCAGCTCCAGGTAGTCCGCCAGGTCGACATCGTCGAAACCGATCAGGGCAAGGTCCTCCGGGACGCGGATGCCCCGCTGCCGGGCCGCCTTGAGCACGCCGACCGCCTGGATGTCCGAGGTGGCGAAGAGCGCTTCGGGCGGGATCGGGAGGTCCAGAAGGGCTCGAGTGGCGTCGATCACGCCGTTCATGGTGAAGGGCTGCCGCCGCACGTACTCCTCCGGCAGCTCGACCCCCGCCCGGTCCAGGGCCTGGCGGAAGCCTTCGAGCCTTTGATCGCTCGGGTGCAGGGCATAGGCCGGCTCGCCGGACTCGCCGAGGAAGGCGATTCGGCGATAGCCCTTGCCCACCAGGTGCTCGGCGGCCAGCCTGCCTCCGAGCACGTTGTCGATCTGGACGCAGCTGAACGACGGGTGGTCGTACTCGACGCACACCGTCTCGAGATGATTGTCCAGGAGGCGGCGGGCCGAGGCGTCTTCGAGGGGCAGGCTCATCACGATCAGTCCGTCGACCCGGCGGGAAACCGGCAGCATGTCCAGGTAGGCGCCGAGCTTGGCGAGGGAATCGACGGTGTAGACGATCAGCTCGTAGTCGGTCTCGGCGAGGGTGGTGGCCACCCCCCGGACCCTCTGCACGAAGGACAGGGCGGTGAAGAAGGGCGTCAGGACCCCGATGCGCTTGAAGTCCTTGCGGGCCCGGGCGCTCGCCTCGGCCTTGGGCACGAAGCCCAGCTGCTCCACCGCATCCATCACCCGCCGGCGGGTGGACTCTTTGACCCGCTGCGGCACGTTGAGCACCCGGGAAACCGTGGCGATGCTCACGTCGGCTTCCCGAGCCACGTCGTATATGGTAGGCAGGCTTCTCGCCGTCATCTGCACAACCGGAAAAGAGCCTTCACGCCGCCGAAACCCGGCACCATGAAAGTGCTTTTATGTAACTACTATTAGTTTACGGACAGGCGGGCTTCCCGTCAAGAGGTATTTTCGAGGCGGTTGTTGTTTTCTGCGGTCACGGGAGCATCGTCCGCGCTCGGGGCAGCAGGAACAGCCGCAGGAGGAGCTCGTTGTAGGCGTCGATCCGGCGTCGCTCGGCGCGGCCCCAGTGGGCCCGGCGCAGCCCGTAGAGGGCGGCGCTGTCCAGGACGTGCCGGCTGTAGCGCTGCCAGGTGAAGCGCTCCCGGACCCGCTCGATGCCCGCCGCGGACAGGCGGTCCCAGGCGTCGGGGCGCCGCTGGATCTCCTGCAAGAATCGGAGAAGGGGCCCGCTGATGCCCTCCTCGGAGTTCGGGTCGATCAGGTACCCGTCCACGCCGTCCCGGATGATCTCCGCAGGGCCCCCGTGGCGCGTGGCAAAGGTGGGCAGGCCGCTGGCCATGGCCTCGAGGACCGTCAGCCCGAAGGCCTCGTACAGGGCCGGCTGCACGAACAGCCCCCGGTGGTCGGCCACCACCCGATACAGCTCCCCGGTGTCCTCCTTGGGCAGATGGACCCCGAGCCAGCGGATATGGCCTTCCAGGCGGTAGCGTTCGACCAGGGCGTACATGCGCTGGATCTCGGCGCGCTCCTCGGCGTCCGCCGCCGCCGCGGCGTCGATCTTCCCGGCGATGACCAGGAGGTTGCAGCGCTCCCGCAGCTCGCCGCAGGCTCCGAAGCGCTCGACCAGACCGGTGATGTTCTTGGTGCGGTCAAGGCGTGCCAGCGTGAGCAGCGGCGTCCTGGCGGGATCGCTCAGAGCTCCGTAGACTTCCTCCCCTGTTTCCTGGAAGAGCAGGCGCTCCAGGGCCCGGGGGCGCTCCTGCCGGTCCGGGCCGGGCTGTTCGGTTTCGGCCCGCCGGGGGTCGGTGTGGGGAAAGAACACCGCCTCGTCGACCCCGGGCGGCACGATGTTGAACTTGTCGATAGCGGGATCGATTCCCCCGGAAACCCGATACAGGCCCGGGAGGGTGAAGCCCCGGTGGGCCTCGTACTGACCGGGAGAGTGCTCGTCGCCGGCGATCTCCTGGAAGGTGCTGGCCACCACGAAGTCCGCGGCATTCACGGCCACCAGGTCGGCCAGCAGCTGGATCGAGAAATGGTACTGGTCCTCGTACCGCTCCCAGCGCAGGTCCGCCTGGGGGTACTTGGTCTTCTCCAGCGCGTGGGCGATGGTGCAGAGGGTGGCACCGAAGCCCCCGGCGAGGAGCGCGGCGACCAGATTTCCGTCGGAGTAGTTGCCGATGACCAGGTCCGGCTCGCCCCCGAGCTCCCGGCGCAGCTCCCGCGCCGCCCGCTCGGCGAAGCCGTGCAGGTACGGCCAGACCTCGAAGCGGGACATCCACCTCGGCAGCACCTGTCCCCGCTCGTCAAGGAAGGGCAAGCGCAGGATCGTTCCCCCCGCGGTTCCGCGGATCGCTTCCCTCGCTTCGTGGCAGGTGGTGCCCTCGCTCTCCAGGATCTGCCGGGTCAGCACCACGATCCGGGGAGACGCCTCGAGGCCGGCGGCTTCCAGCCGGGCCCTGAGGGTCTGCTCGAGTCCCCGCACCTGGTCCAGGATGTAGACGATCTGTCCCCCGGTATCCGGGCGTCCCAGGACGTTTTCCTGGCCGAACCAGCCGTGGGGCGAGACGATGACCACCCGCTCCAGGAGCGGAAGGCGCGGGAGAAGCTCCGCCAGCATCTCGGCGCTCGGGGCCTCCAGGAGCCCGGCGAGCAGCTCGAGACTCTGCCGAATCCCGGCCGCCGTGCCGCCCCAGCCAGGCTCCAATCCGAGCCGCCGGAGGGAGGACGCGCACTGGTCCGCCGGCGCATCGTCAGGCATCCCTTCGAGAATGCCGCGGGCCGCCCGTAGGCTCTCGGCAAGCGAGCCGGGCTCGACGAACTGATCCGGGTCTATGAGGACGCGTCGGCCGCGCCTCGCGGGAGCTCCAAGGAGGGTGAGCAGGATCCTTTCTCTCTGCGCGGGGCTCTGATCGAGACGCTCCACCGTGCGCCGCCGGAGCACCTCCAGACCGCGGCCGATCTCTTCCGGCGTGGCGACCCCGGCCGCCTCATCGTAGAGGCTGCGGAAGTCTATCCGGACAGGTACCGCCTCGGCGGCCGCCCCGGGGGCGGCGACGACTCGTTCGTAGGTCGACAGCAGCTCCTCCTCGCCGAGGGGACGCATTTCGCCGCTCGCCTCGTGCAGGACGGCCGCAGCGGTGCGGCCGACCCCGAGGCGAAGCACGAATGCGGCATCCCGCTCCGGCAGGAGCAGCTCCAGGACGTGGCCCAGGAAGTCCTCCAGGGGTTCCTCCGGCTGGAGGCGCCCGGGGCTGCCCCCGCCGGCCCTGTAGGCCCCGAAGGCCGCGAGCACCTCGCTGCGCTGCCAGAGCGGGCGCCCCTGGCTTCGCAGGTGGCTGACGAAGCGCTGCAGCTCGCCGCGATCTGCTGTGCCCAGCGTGTCCCAAAGGTTGGCCCTGTCCTGTCGGGAGGGCATGGGGTGTCTCCTTGCGCGTACGGTCACGGGAATACCCTAACGTGAAAGCCGGTTCGTGTTAAGCTCGGGGGAGCCCCTTGCGGGGCTATCGGGCCGAGACCTCGAAACCCTCCCCGGCGGAGCGTTCCAGGTCGACCAGGATTTCCCGGCCCCCGAAACCGTGACGGTTGCACCTGGCGCGCACGAGCACTTGCGGGATTTCCGGAGCAATACGGACACCGCCGAGGCTGCGGGTAAAGGGCTGCTCGTCCTCGTGAGGATGGGCCAGAACCCGCTCCGCGATCACGGCCCCGGTTTCGGGATCCACGACCTGCCAGGCGTCTGCGTAGTGCTCCCATCCCTCGTCGTTGTGGCGGACGGTCACGGCGAAGCTCCAGGCTCCGGAAATCTCCCGGCTGGCCCGGACGAAACGGACCTGGGCATAGTCCAGATCCAGGTTGGGCTTCCGGTTCGCGGTCCCCCCATCGCCCTCCCGGTCCTGCGCGGCTGCGGGGATTGCTGCGCCCAGGATCAGGCAGAAAGCCGCAGCGAGGCCGGCAAGGTAGGATCCTCTCCTCATGACCCCGCCCCCTCGGGCTGCCGGTACGCCCGATCGGACGTTGCGGGCACTGCGGAGTCGCTGTGGTGAAGGCCCCGGCAGGCCGCGCAGGCCATGGTCGGTATCGAGCTCATGAAAACCTCCCTGGACCCCGAAGCCCCACCAGGGGGTCTCGGAATCTCTGCAGCATCTCTTCCCAATATACAGAATCGGGAAGTGAACGTGGAGGGAGGCTCAGGAGTCTTTCAGATCCCGGAACATCACGGTGGCGATCCGCCGCAGCGCTTGCGCGGCAGGGCCGTCGCCGAACTCGATCACGGTCTTTCCGACCATCAGCGCTTCGTAGACGTTGTCGTCGAACGGGAGCGTGCCGATGACCCGGGCATCTCGTTCGGAGGCGATCTGCTCGATGCGCGCCGCCTGCCCGGAGTTCAGGTCCACCTTGTTGATGACCACCCACGCGGGAACCCCGAAATGGGCGGCCAGGTCGAGGACCCGCTCCAGGTCGTGAACTCCGGACACCGTCGGTTCGGTGACCACCAGCACACGGTCGAGATCCGTGATCGACGCAATCACGGGGCAGCCGACCCCCGGCGGGCCGTCGGCCAGAACCAGGCGAGCCGCTGCACGGTCGGCCAACTCCCCCGCCCGGCGGCGCACCTCGGTGACGAGCTTGCCCGAGTTCTCCTCCCCGATCCCGAGGCGGGCGTGCACCATTGGCCCGTAGGGCGTGTCCGACACGAAGGTCGTGCCGTTGATCGCGTCCTCGGTGACCACGGCGTCCGCCGGGCACACGAGCCGGCAGAGTCCGCAGCCCTCGCAGGCCACCGGGTCGATCCGGTACGTGGGCGGCCTGCCCGGTGAGCCGTGGGCGTTCCCTGCTCCCATGGTACTCTCACCAGGCTCGTGAGAAATGGCCCCGAAGTGGCATTTCTCCTCGCACAGCCCGCAGGCCGTACAGCGCCGTGGATCGATCTGGTAGCTCTTGCCGCCGCTGAAGGGCGTGGCTTCGAGGGTCACCGGCCGCAGAACCAGGTGCAGGTCCGCGGCGTCCACGTCGGTGTCCGCCAGTACCTTGTCGGTTGCCAGCACTGCCAGAGAGGCGGTCACGGTGGTCTTGCCGGTTCCCCCCTTGCCGCTGATCACCCCGATCTCGCGGATCACTCCACCGTGTTTGCGGGCGCCGGCCTGCTCCGCGGCCTGGAGGCGCTCATCCGGATGCGTCGCCGCCCAGGTCTCCGGAGCCGGGGCCGGCGGCGCCTGCGTGCCTTTGAGCGCTCTGGCTCGATCCAGGATCCCGAGAAGCAGCGGCCGAAGCGCCGGGTCCTCCCGGGCCAGCAAGCCCCCGGAGGAGTACACCTCTGCGTATTCACGCCGAAACGGGACGCGGCCCAGAATGGGCACGCCGACCTCCTCGCAGTACTCCTCGATCATGCCGTCGCGGCCTACCGAGCGATTGATCACCACCGCGGAGGGAATGCCCATCTGCAGGCTCAGCGAGACCGCCAGTTTCAGATCGTGGAGGCCGAAAGGAGTGGGCTCGGTGACGAGCAGCACCACGTCGCTGCCCCGCATGGCTTCGACCACCGGACAGGCGGTTCCCGGAGAGGCGTCGATCAGGACGACCGGCTCCGAACCGGTGGCGTCGGAATCGATTCGCCCGATGACGCGGGTCTTGACCGCCCGGACCACCGCCGGTGCCTGACTCTCGCCGACGGTCAGGGTGCCGTCTGCGAATATGAAGGGGGCTTCCGGAAAAGCCGGCGCCGTGGTTCCGATGCGCACCGTGCCGATGGAGAAGGGTTCCTCCCGTATGGCTTGTTCGGGACAGACCTCCGAGCACACACCGCAGGCATGGCACAGCTCCGGGAAGATCAGGAGCTTCTTCTTCATGGCCGCGATGGCGTTGAAGGTGCAGGCGGAGGCGCAGCGGCCGCAGAGAGTGCAGCGATCCTCGTCCAGGACGGGCTTGGGGACCGTTACGCTGTGACTCTCGGCGAACGACGGCCGCACGAACAGGTGGTCGTTGGGTTCCTCCACGTCGCAGTCCAGGAGGGCGACGGAGCCCCCAGCGGCGGCCAGGCTGTACGCCAGGCTGACGGCCACGGTGGTCTTCCCGGTTCCTCCTTTCCCGCTGGCGATCGTGATCTGCAGTCGACCCATGGACTCCTCACCCATCACAGCCGGGGGAGTCGCACGGCTCGGCGCGACCGCAGCACGGCGCCGCATGCCCGCAGCGGGACAACCGCTCCCTGCCGCGATCGTGAGCGGCACGCCGGGTCACAAAACCCGCTCCGGCGCCGATGAGGCGCCGGAGCTTTCCTCCGCATTCCGGGCAGCTCTCCAGAAGCGGTGCGCTGATGCCCTGAAAGTGCTCGAAGCGATGGCCGCAGGCCTCGCACGCGTAGTCGTAGGTCGGCATGCGCGGGGCTCTCATCAGGCCCGTATCATCACGGCGCCGCACTGCGGGCACTTGAGGGAGCGGCAGGCCTTTCCCGGTTGATGGGGTGCCCGTGCGCCGCAAGCGGGACAGACACACTCCCCGGACGGACCCGCCCCGGGACGGCCTCCTCGCCCGGCGCCGCCGGGCTGGCGCCCTGCTCCCGCACCTCGGCCTCCCTGTCCGCCGCCGGCTCCTCTGCCGCCGGCTCCCCTGCCGCCGCCCGGCCCGGCGGGGCCGGTTCCGTCGCGTCCAGGCATCACGCGCCTCCCTGCCCGGGTTTCATCCCGTGATGGGGCGAGACCGTGGGGCTGTCGGCGGCGCTGAGCTTTCCGCCGAGGTAGCAGTCGATCGCGTCCTTGACGGACCCCGACATGCCAGTGTGGACGGTGATCTCGGCGGCCGACAGGGCCTGGTGGGCGTTCGGGCCCACGTTGCCGGTGAGCACCACCCCGGCGCCCTTGTTGGCCACCTGCTGGGCGGCCTGGACGCCGGCTCCACCGCCGGCCTGTCCGGCGGCGTTCGGCTCCGCCTCGACCCGCTTGGTTTCGGTGTCGAAGAACACGAAGTAACGGCAGCGGCCGAAGCGGGGGTCGACCTGGGAGCTCACATCGGTTCCTGCAGCGCTGATGGCCAGGATCATGAGCCTTCTCCCGCGCCGCCGGCCTCGCTCTCGAGCTCGGCGATCCGCTCCTGGGCGGCCTTGAGCCCTTCTTCCATGCCCTCTACCTGGTCACGCAGCATCTCCAGCTCCTGCTCGCGGCTGAACCCGCCGTACGGAGGCGGATATGCGGGTGCGTACGGTGGCGCAGGCACCGCCGGCTGTGATCCGTACCCGCCCGCGTACGCCCAGGGCCCCGCCCCGCGGCCGCCGGGCCAGCCCATCGCCCCCCGCTGCCAGCCGGTCAAACCCGTGGCGTAGTACCAGTTGCGACGCCCGCGTCCGCGACCCCAGGTACCGTATCCCATGCCTCCGCGCCCGTAGGCGGGATTCATGAACCCGGGCACTCCATAGCCGGCGCAGTATCCCGCGGCCCGGCCGGTCATTGGACCCATTCCCGCGGGT
>Ga0209164_1000669_pt1 | contig 66741 bp, 51 predicted proteins | sample MTBNYHSulfiMetaG_FD_187458 | JGI IMG/M metagenome (GOLD analysis project Ga0209164, IMG submission 187458) | Enrichment culture microbial communities from rom New York Harbor, USA that are MTBE-degrading - MTBE-NYH (New York Harbor Sulfidogenic)... | ecosystem: Environmental > Aquatic > Marine >... | reverse complement strand
CTGCAATTAATCGATTAAAATTCATAATAGCGGCACAACTCATGGCCCGCCCCCTCTGGGGGCAGGGCCTTGTCCCCCCTATGGGGGGATTTGTCAAAGCCGCACCCTAAGGGTGCGGATCATTTACCTGTTTCTCAGAACATCGTATTTTTTCAAAAAGCTAAACTATTACCTTTTTACTTATTTTCTCGGAGCCAGGCTGCCAGACGCCGCAGTCCTTCCGCTGTGCCAACCGTGGGCCTGTAACCCAGATCGCGCTTGGCCGCGCCGATATCGAACCAGTGGGAGGTGGCCAATTCTTCGGCCACGAACCGGGTCATCAGCGGTTCAGCGGAAACCTGCAGGAGCCTGTAAACGCTTTCCAGCAGCAGGCCCATCAGCCAGGCCGTTCGTTTTGAGACGGAGCGGCGCACCGGCGGCAGCCCGCCGGCGTTTAATATGGCATCGACCATGTCCCACAAGGGGACGGGATCATCCTGGGAGATGAAATAGACCTTTCCGGAAAGGAGGGGGTTTTCGCGGAGCCGGTCGGCGGCCTGAATGTGGGCTTCGGCGGCATTGTCGATATAGACCGTATCGACCCGGTTGCGGCCGTCGCCGACCCGGACAAGTCGATGGGCCCTGGCAATAATTCTGGGAACCAAAGCATTGTCGCCCGGACCCCAGATCAGGTGCGGTCTTAATATAATCGTTTTCAAATCCGGACCGGTCGCCCGTCTGACGGCCTGTTCGGCCAGGGCCTTGGTTTGCGGATAGTGCGCCGGGTAATGGTCCGGATAGGGCGCGCGCTCGTCGACCCCCTCCATGTCGCGCCCGTTAAAAACCACGCTGGGGGATCCGGTATAGACCAGTCGGGGGACGTGATGGTTGCGGCAGGCGGACAGGATGTTTTCGGTTCCGGCCACATTGGTTTTAAAGTAAACGTCATAGGGGCCCCAGACGCCGGTCCGGGCGGCCGCGTGATAGACCAGATCGATATTGCGGCAGGCGTTGTCGACCGCACCGCCGTCGGCAAGATCGCCGCATATCTGCCGCACCCCGATTGTTTCCAGCTCGGGATAAAAACCGCGGGAAAAACTGGCAACGCGATCCCCCCGCTGCACCAGCCGCCGGACGATGGCGCCTCCCAAAAAGCCGCCGCCGCCGGTAACGAGGATGTTTTGCGGCTGTCTTTGGGGTATCGATGATGGTTTTGTTTTCATATCGTAAACTCAACTGTTAGGTATATAGGCTGAAGACTGAAGGCTGAAGGAAGAAAAATACCTTTCGAAACATATGTCCGTTGGATGTTGTCCGTTGTCCGTTGAAGTTTTGCCACGGACTACGGACCACGGACAATTGACGGTTTAGTCTATCCACCTTCAGCCTACCCACCTTCAGTTTAATTACCTTCAGCCTAAACTCCTTCAGTCTTCGCCTTTTGGCCTTCAGCCTAATTTTTTCGCCGCCCACACCGCCAGCTTTTCGCGAAATATTTTTGAATTGTGCCGGATATCCACCGGAAAAGCCTTGCAGTACAAAACGGTTTCAATGCGGCGGGTTGCTGCATTGCTTTTTGCCAGTTCCAGCAACTCGGTTGTAAGGGCCTGCCGGTTGGCACGGCGGGCCGCATCTTCCAGTTCGATGCAGATCACCGGACGCTGGCGGGGCGCTGCACCGAGACCCACCAGGGCGCTGCGAAATACCTGGGGATGGGTATTGAAAATCGCTTCGCAGGGTATCGTAAAAAGGGTTTCGTCGGGTGTGATGACGCGGTGGCTTTTGCGGCCGTAGAACCAGATCCGGCCCTGTTCATCCCGGCGTCCCAGGTCGCCCATGCGGTGCCGGATGCTGTCCCCGTCTTTGATTTTCGACAGGGCATCGGCATCCGGACGGTTAAAATAACTCCGGGTGACCAAACCCCCTTTGACGGTGATTTCACCGATTTCATTATCAGGGACCACCAGGTCTTCCGACCAGTCTGCAATCGGTTCGTCGCTGATGCGGATCATCCGGACGATAATGTCGTTGATCGGATATCCGATGCAGGTGCCGAATCCCCGTTGACTCAATTTGCGTGTCTGGTTGAGGATTTCATGGCTCCGGATCGATACCACCGGTACGGCTTCAGTGGCGCCGTAGGGGGTGTGGATTTCGGATTCTTCCGGCAGCATGCCCGCAAACTGTTCGATCACATCCGCCGAGACCGGGGCGCCGGCTGAAATCACTCTTTTGAGAGACGGCAGCCGGATGCGGTTTTTGCGGCCGTAGCGACCCACGCGGTTCAGCAGGGCCGGTGAAGCGAACATCTGGGTTACTTTGCGATCGGTGATGGCCGCAATGATCTTTTCAGGGTTGACCCGCGCCGGGCGGGTCGGGTCCATATCCGGTATCACCGCTGTAATCCCCAGGGCCGGCCAGAACAGGGCAAACAAAGGAAACGTTGAAAGGTCGATTTCATCGGCGCAGAGATTCAGATAAGTTTTGATCTGGTGGAGTTGCGCATCGAAGTTTCCGTGAGTGTAAACCGCACCCTTGGCCGGCCCGGTGCTCCCGGTGGTGAAGAGAATTGCGGCGGTTTCGTCCCGGCCGGTCCGGGCCGGCGGATAGGGTTCGTGCAAAGCGGCGCCGAGCTTTGCCAGGGTATGGCCGCCCCAGAACCAGCGCCGCCCCACCGTAACCCATGTCCGGACGGTTTTAAAAAAATCCGGCTGCAGGGTTCGAAGAACATGCGCGGCGGGAATGCCGATAAAGGCTTCGGGCTCGCTTTCCGCCAGGCAGGACAGCATCCGCCGGAGCCCCATGCCGGGGTCGACCACCACGGGGACTGCGCCGATTTTAAAAAGGGCGAAGATAATGCAAAAAAAATCCAGCCCGGGCTTTACCATTAGAATGGTCCGCACCCCCCGCTGGATGCCCGTGCTTTCCAAGCCATGCGCGAGGATGTCCGATTTTTGGTCGAGCTGTTCAAAAGTCAGATGGATGTATCGGACCCGTCCGTTTCCATCCCGACCGGCCGGGCAGACAACCGCCTCCTTGCGGGGATGAAGACCGGCCGAGCGTTTCAGATAGGAGGCCACATTGACAAAGCCGTTAGAGGGTGCGCAATTCTGATTCATTATGAAATATCTCTTAAAAACCGTTTCTCCTGAAATTACAACGGATGTCGACTTAAAAATTCTTCCGTCAGTTTTAAAATCCGCCGGGGCTGATCTTCCAGGACATAATGACCGGCATCCCCGAAGCGGTGGACTTCGGCGTCCGGAAAACGGGCCTGCCATTCGCTCAGATAATCCTGATCGAAGACAAAGTCGTGCTCTCCCCAGCAGATCAGCATCGGCAGATGGGACAGACGCTTGAGGTTTTCGTCCATACTGCGCAGCAGCGCATAGCCGGTATCCCGGCAGCAAACCGGGATATCCTGTACGAATTTCAACAGAGCGATGCGGTTGCGCCACGAATCGTAGGGGGCCAGCAGGCCGGCGCGGACGTCGGCGGAAAGTCTTTTATGCGGCGCCATATGCAGGGCGGCGACGGCAAAGAGATTCAGGCCCAGAACTGCAAGGGTCGCAAAGGAAGGAAAATCCCGGAGGATGCGAAGCCGCCAGGGGAGTCTTTTATTTCCCGGCGGCAGGAAAGCGGCCGTGTTCATCAGGATCAACCGGGCAATCCGGTCCGGATGCTGCAGGGCATAGGCCATGCCGATGGCGCCGCCCCAGTCATGCAGCACCAGGGTAATGTCCCGCCGAAGCCCCAGGTGATCCATCAGCGCGCCAAGATCGTCCACCCGGCTTTGCAGACGGTAGTCATACCGGTCCGTTCCGGGTTTTTCGGACAGGCCGCAGCCGATATGATCCGGCGCGATCGACCGATAACGGCCGGAAAGCCCCCGGATGAGTTCCCGGAAGTAAAAAGACCAGGTGGGATTTCCGTGCAGCATGACGATCGGTTGGCCGGCGCCTTCATCGAGATAGTGACAGGAGAGGCCGTTGATATCCAGATAGTGCGACTTAAACGGATAAAGATGCCGGAAGCGGGCGATATCGATACCTGTGTGCATAGTCTCTTTTACCAGCGAAGGCCCAGCATGAGGCAGTTCAAGCCGCTTCCGATTCCAAAGAACCCCACCCGGTCGCCCGGCCGCAGGAATTCGCGTTCAGAGGCGATGGCGGCTGTGATCGGCAGCGATACGGTCCCGATGTTTCCCAGGTTCCGGAAAGTGCTGAAATCCTTTTCCGCGGGGATGCCGATGGCGTCCAGGATATTTTTCTGATGGGTGGCGCCGACCTGATGACAGATGATTTTGTCGAGTTTGTCGGGAGTCCATGCCAGGAGGTTCTGAAAGTCTTTGAAAGTCTCGATCCCCAGGATGACGCCGTTCTGCAGAACCCCCACTGAATCCGTTTCCATGCAAGTTGGTCCGCCGCTCGGAATGCCGGTCTCCGGACCCCAGCGGCACAAGCGGTGGTGACGGGCCGCGCTGCGGGCAACCGCGCCCCGGAGCCGATGACTGCGGCCGGACAGGGCGCCGTCCGTTAAAATAACGGCGACGGCTCCGGAGCCGCCGGTAAGGGTGGCGACGGTTTTTTTAAAGGTTTCCATATCCTTTGTCCTGAGCAGCCGTGCAATGGTCAGGTCGACGATCTGGCGGGCCGATTCACAGGACACCACCATGCCCGCCCGGATCTGGCCGAGTTCAATGGCATTGGCCACCTGCACCATTGCGTTCAGCACTCCCAGGCAGGCATTGGAGACGTCGTAGATTTGAACTTCGGCCGCAAGGCCGAGGGCATCGGCCACGGCGCAGGCGGTGGCCGGTTCCAGGTTGTCGCGGCAGACTCCGGCATAGATCAGCATTCCGATTGCGTCCGGTGCAATTCCGGAAGCGCTCAGCGCTTTCCGGGCGGCGGCTGTGGCGCCCTGATGCATGGCATAGCCGGGGTTCCAGAAGCGGCGCTCCTGGATGCCGGTAATGGCCTCGAGCTGCCCTTTTTTAAAGTGCAGGGCCTGATAGAGCGGCTCCAGCCTGTTTTCCAGATCATCGGACGTGATCACATTGGGGGGCAGTTCGTAGCCGAATGAATCGATGTAAACTCTTGAATAGCGCATTTAAAAAAATAAAATTTTCGTTTTTTGTTTATCAGTTGTTTGTGGTCCGTTGTCCGTTGAAATTCGCTACGGACCACTGACAACTGACCACGGACGTTTTACTATAAATCAACCTAAATGAAAATCATTATCTGTTTATGTTTTCGGCAGCAGGTCAAACCCGAAGTTTTCCATCTGATAGATATAAATCCCATCGACCTTCAGCAGCCCGTTTGCCGTGATCTGCGGAAAGGGGGTTTCACTGATAGCAGTGACCACGGCTTCGACTTCGATTTTTTTGTTGCGGGGCAGGATCTGGCCGCGGTAGCTCCAGCGGTGCGATTGCCCCGGAATCGGCATGAAGCGGTGGCTTTGGGACAGATGACCCCAGCGCTGCAGCGCCATGAATTTAACGAGTTGCAGCAATGATTCGATTCCCAGTGAGCCCGGGCAGACCGGGTCCTGAAAAAAGTGAGCTTTGAAAAACCATTCATCCGGGTCCACCGTCTTGCTGCCCCGGATAAATCCCAGGCCGGCGCCGCCTCCCCGGGGCAGATAAACTTCGACGGCGTCGATCATCCGGATGGCCCGTGACGGCAGCGCCAGGAGCGGGGACGGGTCGCTGCGGGGATCATCCGGAGTCAGCGGGGCCGCTTCCGGCAGGGCCTCCGGGCGGGCAAGGCCAAGCACTTCGGGATCGGGCTCGAACCTGAATCTGGCGACATCCCGGATTCCAACCTGTTCGGCCAGGGCGGTACGGGTAAAAAAACCGAAGTAGGTCGTCCCGTCATATAGAAGGGTTTTGCCCGCAAGGACTTCAAAGCGGAAATGTTCGATGATCATTTCGCCGGCTTCAGCTACCTGGGTTATGCGGGACCGCATGGTCAACCGGCCGGTTTCCGGCGAAACCGGCCGGTGCAGAACGGCTTCCCCGCCCAGGTTGCGGAACTTCAGGTCTTTTTCGCTTTTCAGGGCCGATCCGGCATAGGCAGCCAGCCAGCCGCAGGGCTGCAGGGCAATCTCCAGCAGGACGCAAAACGGCATGTGGCCGCTGCGGTCGGCCCGGAAATACCATTCCTGCGGCGGAACGTCATATTCCGCCTCGATCCAGCCGTCGGGTCGCAGGACCCAGGCCGGCGGTTCCACCCGGGTGATGCGGTCGATAAAAGAATAGGGCGGCGCCGGCAGCCGGGCGATTACACGGTCTTCATCAAAAACCTTATAGGGCGCGCCGAAGGCCCGGGAGGGCTTCCCGGCGGCAAAGGCAAGGATGTGTTCGCGGTCAAAGCGCACCGGCGCCTGTGCAGGTTTCCAGAAATTCAGGAGCGTTTCACGGGTCGCTCCACTCAGTTTCAGGGACATGTCCGTGAACTGCACGATGTAATGCCCGTCGGCAAACATGTGGGCGTCCGCCAGAACATAGGGTTCGGGGTCGTATCCGATTTCCTTGATCTCCACTTCATAGAGAACCTGCCGGGTCCGGGGCGTGACCGGGCCCCGGCATTTTAAAATACTTTCAACGCCGGCAACCGGTTCATAACAGGCTTCGGCATTATCCGTCAGCCAGCCCATGCGCTGCAGAAAAATTCGGAGGGTGTGGGCGCAGCATTCATACATGAGGGTTCCCGGCATGACCATGTCGTCCATGAAATGGCAGGTGAGATACCAGCTGTCCGGATGAATGTCGGCTTCTGCCCGGATGCGGCCCAGGCCATAGCGCCCGCCGGCAGGCTCCAGCGACAGAACGCGGTCGATCAGCCGCATGCGGCCGCCGGGGAGCTGCAGTGCGTCGCTGACGCGGATGCCGCTGAAGGCCGGGCCGAAGCATTCCGCCAAATTACCTGCGCGGAGAGCCTGGACGGCCTTTTCATCGTAGTGTTCAATTCTTTTGGGGCCGATTGCCTGCAAGGCTTCCGGCGGCGGCGCATTTTTAACGGGCTGCGGCCGGGTTTGCGCTTCGCGGGCAATGATGCCGCCGGAATTTTCTACTTCTTCGGGGGTAAAAAAACCGGCGCAGCCGTTGGTCATGGTGATGAGATGGCTGTTGCCGATATACCCGTCGAAATTAAAGAAGAACAGATACGTTTCGCCCTGGCGGACGAATTTTTCAATACGGATGTCGTAGCGGATCACATCCCCCGGCCGGGGCAGGCCGCGGTGAAACCGGACCGCGGCGTCCAGCAGGCGGTAGGCCCGCTTTCCCTTTACACGCAGATCGATCCCCAGGTAGGCGCATAGAAACAAGTCGGCCTGGCCGGCTTCCACGGAAATGCAGACCGGCGCCCGTTCGCCGTCGAGATACCAGGCCCCGGGCCGGACGTCATGCTCGGTGACGATGCGGCCGGAGCCCAGAGATCCTTTGGCCCCTTCGACCGAGAGGATCCGGTCCACCAGCATCAGGGGCTCGGCCGGGAGGCGCACGCGCAACGGGTAGGTGTCCACCCGGCTGAATTCAGGACCCAGGACCCGGGCCGCCGATCCCACGGCAAATTCCAGGCACATCTCCCGCGAAAATGCCGGTTTTTGCGGCAGGATTTCAGGAGCCGGAAGCTCGCCGGATGTTGCGGCGCCCGGCGTTTTCGGAGAGAATTCAATACTCCCCGCTGCAGCGCGTCCGGGCGGAGCAATCCCCCGGGCGATCATTTTTTCAAGGACCCGGGCCTGCAGGTCGAAGGTTTCGGCCATTTCCTGCTGAAGCCTGCTGCTGAAATCCAGAAAGCGGGAGTGCGCATCGGCGGTTAAAGCCGTGTTCATTTTTTGCTGCTCCAGCAGTTGCGCGTAGGAATAGTCCGGCACGTCCTTTGCGGCGGCGTCAGGCGGGAGCGGCGGCAGGGCGGGCGGTGCAAATGCTTCCGGTTTCACCGGCGGCAACAGCGGGGCTGGCGGCGGCGATCCGACCGCAACGATAAACAGTCTTTCGGCGGATTTATGCGTCCCTGTATTTTTGGGTCGGGCCGGATAGGCTTCCGGACCATAAAGCTTTGACAGATCCAGCGGGACGCGTTCGGCCAGCAAGGCCCCCAGGAGTTTAAGCATGGTCAGGTAGTCGGCTTCACCCCGCATACAGGCGGACGCCGCCAGTTGGGGGCGGTCTTGCAGAATGGTGCGGATCATCCGGGTACAGGAGGCGTGCGGTCCCATTTCAACAAAAATGCGGATGCCGTCCGTGTAGGCCTGGCGGATGGTGGCGGTGAAATCAAACCCGTCCAGTGCCTGTCTCAGGATCGAGTCGGCCGCGCTTTGACTGCTGAGATCATAAGAACGACCCAAGGCACAGCTGTAAAACCGGACGCTCTCCGGCGGCGATACCGGAAAGAGATGCAGCTTGCGGTAGGCCTCGGCTGCCGGCAGGGCTGCATCGCAATGGACCGTCACCACGCCGTTTAAGAAAACCGCCTCGCATTTCAGCGTGCCGATAGCCGCTTCGACCTGTTGTTTGCTGCCGCCGATAACGCACTCGGAGGGCGTGTTGACGATCAGGAGGCGCACATGCGGGTATTTTTCAAGGGTCCGGCGCACGGCATCCGCCGGACGGTTGACGGCAGCGACATGCCAGTCGAATGATTCATCCGCGGGAATCCCCCACTGGCTGCGGGCGGCTCGGCAAGGCCCGGCCAGGTCGGTGGTGAAAAGGTCCGTCTGCTGCATGCGCCGGAGCATCTCGCCGCGCCCGGGCCAGGCTTCCATGGCAAAGAGTCCGGCGGATTCTCCCAGGCTGTATCCGATGACGGCCGATGGCCGGATGCCGAAACTCCGGACCAGGCGGGTCATCAGGCTGCCATGGACCACCTGCCCGAAAATCATGTTGAGGGTATCGGCAATTATGATTTCTTCGGCTTCGGATTCCCAGCCCGGTTGCCAGTCCGTGCGCCAGGGCATCAGCACATGCGGGCGCATCTGGGTTTTGAGTTCGGATGTTTCGGCGTCCATGCGGCTCAGGATTTCCGGCCACTGCACACCGATTCCCCGACCCATTCCGGCATAATGGTTGCCGGAACCGGGATAGACAAAGGCCAGTCCGGCCCGGGGACCCAGAGGGCGAGGGGAAAAACGGACAGTTCCCGATCCGCCGACCGGCGGGGCGGTCTTGCCTTTAACCATCCTGCCGGCATCTTCAATCAGCGCAGGGAGACGGGAGATGTCCGTGCAGACGATGCTGACGGCATATGCGGCCGCAGGGTCCGGCGGCGCATCCAGGAACCAGGAGCGGGCGATTGCTTCCGGGTTCAGGGAATCCTGCCGTTTTCGGCGGACATGTTCCTTTAAACGGTCCAGACCCTCCTGCAGCTCCGAGGAGGTGTTGCCGGCGGCCGCAAAAAGTGCGCAGGGATTATCCCCCAAAGGTGTATTCTTTTCAGCCTTTCGGGGAGCCAATTGAATCCGGCTTTGCGGGGCTGCCGGTGCTTCTTCCAGCACGATATGCATGCAATTGCCGTCGCCGCCGACAGCGGCAACGACGGCCCGGCGGGGTCCCTCGCTCCGATTTCGCAGCCAGTACTGCGGTTCGACCGGAAAATGGAAGGGTCCCCGGCGCCAGAGCGCTGATTTGGGAGCCGACAGACTTTTCAGCGGCGGTAGTATTTCCTGATACAGCGACAGGCTGGTTTTGGCCAGGGAAAACAGGCCGGCGGCCGCCCCGAGATGGCCGCAGACCGGCTTCAGGGATCCGACGGCGCAGCGGTCTGATCCCTGGGCGGCACGCTTGCCAAAAAAGTGATGCAGCGCTTTGGTTTCAATATCGTCCTCAAGGGGGTCCCCGCTGCCGTGGGCTTCCAGAAAGCTGATACTTCCGGGTAAAACATCTGCGTCGCTGCAGGCGCGCTGCAGCGAGCGTGCATAAGTCCCGGAATCGATGCGCCGGTCCCGGCCGCGGCCGGAGGAACCCAAACCTCTGATGACGGCATAGATCCTGTCGTTATCGGAAACGGCCCGGTCCAGGCGTTTTAAAATCAGCGCGACCGCGCCTTCTCCCGGCAGCGTGCCGTCTGCCGCCGGTTCAAAGGGCCGGACGGCGTCATGGGACGAAAACGGTTGCAGCGCATGAACCGTCAGGATGCTGCGGACATCGCCGCTGAAATCGACCGCACCCACCAGGGCCGTATCGATTTCGTTTTGCTGCAGCGCCCGGACCGCGATTTCAAGGGCCCGCAGGCCGGAAGCCGCTCCAGCGGAAACGGTGAAACTGGGTCCTCCGATGCGAAATTCCCGGGCGATCCTGCTGGCAATAATGCCGCCGAGAGCGCCCAGGGTGCGGCTGGCGGTCAGGGGCGGGCTGCAGGCGTTTCGCAGGGATTCCAGCCAGCGGGCGGATTCGGCCGCAGCCAGATTCCGGCCGAGTTGCTGCGCCCAGGATTCGACCTCATTGAAAAGGTTCCAGCGCAGGTGAAAATCAGCGGCTTCAAAGTCGAATTCCATGCCGATCAGGACGCTCATGTCCGGCCTTTTCCGGCGCAGCGGCAGTCCGGCATCCTTCATGGCGCCGGCTGCGACCTTGAGCATCAGGAGATGTTGGGGGATGATGGCGGGAAGTTCGCTGGGCGGGATGTGAAACTCCCCGACCGGGATCTTAAACGCTTCCATAAAGGCGCCCCAGGATGCGCCGCCCCGGAGACTCTCTTCGACGATGCCGTCGCTCCCTTTCCAGCGATCCGGCGGTCGTTTCCTGAAAATGGAATCCCCCTTAAAGACGGCCTCCTGAAATTCACGCAGGGAATTTAAACTTCCCACGGCAGCATCCATGCCGATGACGGCCACCGCTTGCACTGGAGTCGACGCCGGCATCGGAAGCGTTTTTGTCCGGGCCGGGTTTTTTTCCTGCCATTCTTCCAGAAGCAGATGCGCATTGATGCCGCCGAATCCGAAGGCGCTGACCGCCGCCCGGCGGGGGCCGCCGGGAGTTTTCGGATTCCAGGGGTGCGCGCTGGTTTGCACGCGGAAGGGGCCGTCGGCGAGGGGGCTGTCAAGCGCGGGTTTTGAAAAATTCAGCGATGGCGGCAGGGCGCCGTGTTTGATCGCCAGCAGGGTCTTGATCAATCCGGCGGCACCGGCCGCGGTCAGGAGGTGGCCGATCATCGATTTGACCGAACCGATGGCGCACGCTCCCGGCTGCCAGCCGGTGCTACCCCATAAAGAGCGCAGGCTGCCAAGTTCGGTGCGGTCCCCCAGGGGGGTGCCGGCGCCGTGGCATTCGATCAGGTCGACATCCGTCGGGCGCCAGCCGGCCGCCGCATAGGCTTTGCGCATGGCGCGCAGTTGGCCTTCGCTGTTCGGCGACAGCAGGCTCCCGTCCAGGTCGTTGGCCAGACCGATCCCCCGGATCACGCCATAAATTTTATCTTTGTCCCGGAGGGCGTCCTCCAGCCTTTTTAGAACCAGAATGCCGGCGCCTTCGCCCACCACCAGCCCGTCGGCGGTTTCATCGAAGGGGGCGCAGCGGCCGCTGGGGGACAGCGCCCGCAGTTGACTGAAGCCGACCTGGGTGTACAGTGATTCCGGCCGGGAAACGCCGCCGGCCAGCATGGCATCGGCGCGATAGGCCTGCAATTCATCACAGGCCAGTTTGACGGCATACAGGGACGAGGCACAGGCCGCATCCAGAGTATAACTACCGCCTCCCAGCCCCAGGGCTTGAGCCAGAATGGCCGCGGGAAAACTGGTGACACGGCTTGCCAAGGCCTGGCGAGGGGTTACGGGGGGATGCGGCAAGGCATTTCCCAGAACTTTTTCCGCAAAGGATGTTCCCAGGATTTTGCGGGTGACGGTCGAGGCCGTATCGGTGGGAAGCGCAATGGCTGCCAGGATCGTCCCGGTGCGAATGCGGTCGACAGCCGCCGTGTTGCAGGCGGACCACGCTTCCCGGCCCACATGCAGAGCGATATGATAAAGGGGGTCGAGGTCGCGGACAAGATCTTCATCAAGGCTGAGTCCGGTTGGATCAAAGACAAAATCACTGATCAGACCGGCGCGTTTTGAAAAAGCCTTGTCGGGACCGGGAATGGGGTCGACCATGGCATCCGGTGGTACGATCCAGCGGTCTGCCGGTATCTCGCCGACGGCATCGACCTTGCGGACGATATTATCCCAGAAGGCGTCAAGATCGGCGGCTCCGGGAAATAGACCGGCCATACCGACAACGGCGATGGTTGGTTTGTTTTGCATAGGGACGTAATATTTCCTCTAACGAAAGTATAATTTTCTTTTATACCTTCTTGGGTGTGCATTGGCAAGTTGGAAATACTTGAGTCTTGCATGAAAAAAGAAACGGGGTTATAAGCGAAATTGTATTTATTATTACAGAAATGCGGGTTGAGAAAAGTAGGATGGAAATGGACAACACGACACCCCCAATCCATATCACCCTTGCAAATAATCTCCGGCTCAGCGGACTATCGCCCAGTTTCCGCAGCATGCTGATGGAAAAGTTGAAATTCAGCAATCCGAAATGGCAGGAGAATCACCGCCTCGGGCGCTGGAACCGGGGCACCCCCAGAGAGCTGCGATTTTATGACACGGCCGGCAAAGACGGACTGTGGATTCCGCGCGGTTATATCCGCCACCTGGTGGATCTGTGCCGGCAGCAATCCATACCCTTTAGACTTGAAGACCGCCGCCGGACCCTGGAACCGGTGGCGTTTGAATTTACGGGCAAGCTGCGTCCGTTTCAGGAAAAAGCCGCCCGGGACATGCTGTCAAAGGAATTCGGAACCCTGAACGCCCCCACCGGCAGCGGTAAAACCGTGATCGCCCTATACCTGATCGCCCGGCGCCGCCAACCGGCCCTGATTATCGTTCACACCAAGGACTTGGCCTTTCAATGGATCGAGCGGATAGAAGCATTTCTGAAAATTCCGGCCGATAATGTCGGCCTGATCGGCGCCGGCAAAAAAACCGTCGGGGAGAAGATCACGGTCGCGCTGGTACAGAGCCTCTACCACTGTGCCGCAGAAGTCCGCGACCGCATCGGCCATCTGTTGGTGGATGAATGTCACCGGGCTCCCAGCCGGACCTTTACGGATGCCGTGACCGAATTCAGCACCCGTTATATGCTCGGACTCAGCGCAACGCCCTGGCGGCGGGACGGACTGTCCAAGCTGATCTTCTGGCATCTGGGGGATGTGCAGCATGAAATGAAAAAGGCCGATCTGATCAGGAGCGGGGACGTGCTGGATGTGGAGGTGTGCGTGCGCGCAACCGATTTCAAACCGCACTTTGACCCGGTCACGGCCTACAGCAAGATGCTGTCGGAATTGACCGTCAACGACGCCCGCAACCGCCTGATCGCTGCGGACGTCGCCCGTGAGGCTGAAACCGGGCAGGGGGTCTGCCTGGTGTTGTCCGATCGCAAAAAGCACTGCGAGACGCTCCAGGCGATTCTCAAATTCCGCCACAAGGTCGCTTGTGAACTCTTGACCGGCGAGTTAAAGAACAGCGACCGCCAGGCGGTGCTGGAACGGCTGAACCGTGGCGCCGTCCGGGTGCTTATCGCCACCGGCCAGTTGATCGGGGAGGGGTTTGACCATAAGGATCTCTCGACCCTGTTTCTGGCAACCCCCATCCGCTTCAGCGGCCGCCTGCTGCAGTATCTGGGGCGGGTCCTGCGGCCGGCCGCCGGCAAGGAAAAGGCCCGGGTTTATGACTATGTCGATGTCTGCGTGGACGTCCTGACGGCCGCCGCCAATGCCCGGCAAAAGGTTTACAGTCGACGCTGATAACAGGCTTCAGGCGATATCTGCCATAAAATACAGTTTTAAAAAATTTAAGATATGGATAGGGTGATCGTCTTCATGGCATCGGGCAAATTCATTCCAGGAATAAAGAATTCATAATTATTTAATCAATTGACGCGGAACCGCGTTGTCGATCTCAGTAAATAGTTTCATCAAGGAGTCCGCCGAAGCTTTATCCTCCCGGTATTCGTAACTCCAGACCAGGCGTCCGGACGTGGTTTCGTAAATCCAGGCCCCGCTGTTGGTCGTGGAAATCATATAAAAAAGGGGGATGTTCAGGAGGGCGAGGTTGAGCAATGCATCGACTATGCCCCAGGGCCTTGACTCTTTGATGTGGATAACCAGCACCCCGTCCACATTCAGCTTCCGGCCGATTTTCTGGATGACGGCTGCGGTGAGCGCTGCTCCCGCCTCCCGGCGCCACTTTCGATACAGGTCGCCGCTGCGATCGTCTTTCGGATCATTCAAAATGCCGTCCCGCTGCAATTCTTCCAGGTTCCGGACAAGCGTTATTTCATACCCTTTTTTTTTGGTTAGAAAATCAGTGCAGGCGGCTTGCAGATTCTCAGCAGCAGCTTCCTCATCATTGTGAGAACTGAAGGTGTCCTTGCCGAATTCGATTGAAAACGGCATGAGGGCCAGGTGTCGCAGCCTTCCCAAAGAATTTGCACTGCGATGGAGTTCGGCCGTATACGTTATCGGCGTTACCGCATCATTGGAGCGCCACTCGCGGGTGCAGCCGAACATGGTGAAAAACGCCAGTATGAGAGATATGCCCCTCATTGATCGATCTTTCTTAAAATCCTTTCGACGGCCATATGCGCCAGCACGTGAGCATATTCATCCAGGGCGTCCCGCAGCAGCCGGGCGTCATCAGCGGCAAAGCGCTCCAGTCTGGCGCACTGGGGCGGCGGGGAGTCCCCGCTTTTATTTCCATTCGTGATCTGCATCTGCTCCTGGACCGGTTCGTCATTGTTCCGGCTGATGATCACTCGAGCCGATGCTATCAGGCAGTAGGGCTGCAAGGATGAGGTTTTCAGCAGGCCCAGCGATTCAATGATGATTTCGGCCTTGAGCGGCGGCAGACTCTTTCCGGCGATCGCCGTTTTCAAGCTTACGGCTGCCGCACTGTCGATCGCACGGGTGAAGACGGTGTTGCTCAGGACGGTATTGATTGCATCCCAGATCCGTTTCTCACTGAAATACAGATGGGTTCCCAGCGGTATCAGCAGCACGCCGCCGACAACCAAGGCACTGGCAAACATGGGAGGCGCCATCAGTCCGAGGGCCAGGGAGCCCGCCCCGATGGCAGGGGAACCCATTGCCATTTTATAGGTTTCTTCCGGAACTTCGGCCGGGGTTGCCATCCTGGTTGTCAGTTCCAACGCACCCAGACGGGTTACAATCATTGAATTTCGCTCGGCAAACATCTTCCGGCTTTGGTTGCTTATAGCTGAATCGGCTCGATCATTCACCACAACCGTATCCGGTGGTTTGGACCGGACGGAGGTACACGCCGGCAGCACGGCGGCCAAGCAAAGAGGTAAACAGAGAAACTTGAGTAATCTGAGAGACCGGAAAGGCATATTACCTCTCTATCCCGGTTTTCATTGAAGACTTGATATTGAAAATCTATCATAGAATTGGTTAATGCACAATGCCAGAATAAACCTGAAGTTCCCGTGGCGCATCACAATCATACCCATCTTCTTTCTTATTCTTATTGAGAGGAAAAACGTTCGGCCGGCGGGACCGGCTTGGTTGCGCACAGGAGCAACAAGGCCGTCAGGATGGAAATTGCAATATATATACTGAAGACGTTCTGATAGGAACCGGTCAGGTCGAACGAAATCGAAGAGATCATGGGGCCGAAACCCAAGCCGAGCATATGGAAGGGAAAAACAAACCCGCTGATGCCGCCGTAAGAATTGCGGCCATAGTATTGCGCCAGGATGATATTGAACAGCGTGCCTTCCCCCCGCAGGGTCAGCCCATATACAATCGCGAAAATGAACGCTCCGGTAGTTGTCCTGACCGACTGAAGATACACAATGGCGACCGCCGTCAGCGCCATGGCTGCAGCGGCCAGAAAACGTTCGGTGAATCGTTCGGACAGAAATCCCCAAATTACATTGGCAAATGCACCGGTAAGGGCATAGACACTGATCGCTCCGACGGCGATGGTTGCGTCAATTCCGACATCGGTATAATAAGAGGCCAGATGAAAACCGATCCCGGCACCGACGGTAGGCATGACGATATTGGCCACAATAAGAAGCCATAAGGTCTTTGTTCGTATGGCCTGGCTTAGGGTCCATTGATACTCTTCTTCACTATAAATTTTACCCTTCAAGGTCGATGGAGCATAAACACCCGGACCTCCGTCAGGAACCAAACCGATGTCTTCGGGCCGTCGGCGTAATATCAGCGCCGCAGGAAACACCTGAAAGAACACCATCGCAGCGGCAAAAGCTATAAATACAAACCGCCAGCCGTTGTTCAGCATGATCAATTGGGCAATAAACACCAGCATGGCGGATCCCAACGGAGAGGCCATTGAAATAAAACCGAGAGCACGGCCGCGCAGACGGCGAAACCAGTTGACGGCGGTGGTTTTCGGCACGATACCTGCAACCGCATTCATCGAAACGATGCGAGCGACGATAAAAATTACATAAAACTGCCATAAATATTCAAACTGTGAAATTGCAAAGTATGCGCCGGCAATAATAAGGGCGCCGACGGAAGTAAGCACGCGCGGGCCATAGCGGTCAACTATTTTGCCGAACGGAAATGAAAGCAGGCCCGCCATTACCGTGCCGGCCGTGATAGCACCGGTTGCGGCGCTTCGGCTCCATCCGAATTCTTCGGTTATCGGTTTGAGCATAATGCTCATGAACAGCTGGGATGTGCCGGACGCGATGATCGCACCGACAACGCCTACGGCGATGATATACCAGCCGTAAAAAATTCTATGCTCTTTATCGGTCGGTTTCATGTGCATCGAGCTGCCGGCGTTCAGCTTTGTATTTTTTACCGATGCTCCAGGCCTTTGCCACCGGTTTTCCGAGGTTCCAGTAGGAAGTGTCCGGCTGGGAAAGTATCAGGGGTTTCATTTTGCTTAAATCCGGTTTTCCGCCGGTCATAAATTTTTCTTCCGTGTAAGTACCCACGATTTCACCGATAAAGATCTCATTCAGACTGCTTTCGACGACATCCGCCAGTTTGCATTCAACGTTTAAGGGGCACGCTTTGATCATGGGGGCGGTTTTCAACTCTCCATAAAAAAGATCGAAGATCGCCGATTTGTCAATTTTTCGGCCCGATACGATTCCGCAATAATCGGTGGCTGCCACCATTTCTTCCGACGGGAGGCAGACGCTGAAGGTCTTGTTGGCCTTGATTCCTGGGTTGGTATAATGCCCCTTTCCAAGTGAAACGGCGATCCTCGGCGGGTTATAACCGGCCATGGTAAACCATGCCACGGTCAGAAATGTGGGTTTGCCGTCCACATGGGCGCCCACAAGGGAAACCGGCATGGGGTATGCGGGGATAGCGGCCCCCAGATTGATCTTATCCATATTGATCCCTCCTCTCCGATTTTTTTGCACGACAGGAACAGATAGCCATATTAAATTATCACCAAGGCTGAATAAATTCAAACGAATTGCAGAAGAGGCCGGCCGCACGCTGCCGCTGTTCGCAACCCGCAACATAACTATCTAATTTGTTTAATTTTTTATTGACATGACGCAAATTGATGTATATTTAATTTATATCAGCAAGAAATTAAATAAGGAGGTAACGAAATGTCTAACAAAGTCCTGGTTCCACTGGATGGTTCAGAGCTGGCAGAGTGCACCTTGTCCCACGTCAAACATCTTTGCAGGGATGGCGTCGCAGGGGAAGTGACCCTTTTAAATATAGTCAAGTTTGATTTCCCTTGGGAATTGGGGAGATCCGAGCAGGATATCCAGAATTTTGATCTCAATGCACTCAGGGAAAAATTCTTTGCCAAATCAAGAAACTACCTGGCAGATAAAAAATCTTTGCTTGCATCCGAAGGTATTCAGGTAAAAACGGAGTCGTTGGAGAGCAACCGGCCTGCCGATGCAATCACCGAGTACGCCCTGAAAAATGGCATAGATATGATTATTATCGGCACCCACGGTTATACCGGGCTGAAAAAACTGATGATGGGCAGCGTTGCATTCAGTGTTCTCCATCAATCTCCCGTGCCTGTGCTTCTTATCAGGCCGGAGTCTTGCCGGATATAACCCTGTTTACAGGAATTTGTTCATGAGTGACGCCGAACGCAGAAAACATCCGCGACACGAAATTGAAATCGGGGTAACCATAGCCAAAAAAAACGTAAAGGTTGCCGCGGCTATGATCAATATCAGCAGGGGCGGCATCGGTTTGATCTCGGAAAGAGAAATTTTTCCAGGCGAAAGGGTCAATATCCAATTAAATGATGCCGGCGAGCTTGCCGTCCAAGGGACGACCCGATGGCAGAAGCTGACCCCCAGGGAGGGGAGGACTATCTACCAGATCGGCATCGAGGCCGACCAGACGCTCGTTCCGGAAAATTTTTGGAAAATTGAATAGTCCGGTTAGCAATTGCCTTGCATAAAAACGTAATTCCAAACCAAACGCCATTAAGAAACAGTACCAGATCCCGGAGGACAACATGATCATTTCTACGCAATTAACATGGTTTCTTGTCGGGGTTGCTTTTTTGATTGCTGAATTGGCACTGCCGGGATTCATACTAATATTTTTTACGGCCGGATGCTGGATCGTTGCCATAGTCTCATGGTCAGTCGACATCGATTTAACAGTGCAAATATTATTATTTATAGTTTCCTCCTTAATCCTCCTTTTTACGACCCGAAAATACAGCATGAAAGTTTTCAGCGGGAAGACCAGAGATATCGTTGATGATAAATATATTGACGCAAAAATCGGGAAAACAGCAATTGTGACGAAATCAATAGCTCCGAACTTTCCGGGTGAAATAAAAGTGATGGGTAGTTATTGGCGAGCATCAGCTGACGTTGATATCAGTGAAGGAAAACCGGTGATAATCCAAAGACAGGAAACCGAGGACGGCTTATCATTCAAAGTCAATCCGATAAAGGAGGAAGAATGAACACTTCATTAGTTATTGTCGCCGTTCTGGCGGTCATTATTATCGTCTTATTAATAAAAACTGCAGTGATCGTACCTCAACGGTCGGAGTATATTATTGAAAGGCTAGGCAAATACAGTCAAACCCTGGGCGCCGGATTTCACATACTGATACCGTTTCTTGACAAAGTGGCATACAAACGTTCTCTAAAAGAAGAAGTCATGGATATTGCCTCCCAAGATTGCATAACAACCGACAACGTATCGGTTTCAGTAGACGGCGTTCTTTATCTCCAGGTCATGGATAGCAAGTTATCGGCTTACGGGATTGATAATTACAGAATAGCCGCAAGTCAGCTTGCCCAGACTTCACTCAGGTCTGTAATAGGAAAGATCGAATTGGACAGGACCTTTGAAGAACGGGAAAGTCTTAACCAGCAGGTAGTTTCCGCAATTGATGAAGCCGCACAAAATTGGGGGATTAAGGTATTGCGTTATGAAATTAAAGATATTACACCCCCCAAGACTGTGATGGATGCCATGGAAAAGCAAATGCGGGCCGAGAGAGAAAAGCGTGCCGCAATTGCAACTTCTGAGGGCGACAGGCAGTCTAGAATAAACCGGGCTGAAGGGTTAAAGAAAGAAGCCATTGAAGTATCAGAGGGCGAGAAACAAAGACGCATCAATGAAGCTGAAGGACAGGCTAAAGAAATTGAACTTGTTGCAACGGCAACTGCGGAAGGTATTAAGAAAATTGCGGAATCTTTAAGTCTGTCGGGAGGTGAAACCGCAGCAAATTTAAGAGTCGCTGAAAAATATATAGCTGAATTCGGTAAACTGGCCAAAGAAAATAATACGATGATCATACCTGCAAACATGGGAGATATTTCAGCGATGGTTGCAACCGCAATGTCCGTACTCGGTCATGCAAAACGGGAAACCGAGATAAAAAGCATATAATCGGTCAACTTTTCATCAACGCCCGGGTTTATCTTACACGTCCGTTGTTCTCTTTCTTCTGCCTGTTATTAAAAGGCTGCACGCGGTTCTTCAACAGCCCGCGTTGATCATCTGATTCCCGGACTTTCTCCATTGACTGGCGCCCACCAACTTCGGTCTTTTGCTCGCTGTTTCCGGATTGTTGAGATCCGGCCTGCGAGCGTGACGAGAGATGACCTCTCTGCAAGGGCTCAACATCGGGATTCGGTTTCGGCGCCTGGAACTGAACAGGCGGTTTTTTTTCATTTTTTTTGGAGTCTGATTTATCTATAATTGGAGATTTGGAAAATTTTTCCTTGTTTGATCCCGGTTTTTTTTGAAGCTTATCGTCCGGCAAGCTCGGTGCCCGGGTTTCTCGAATCTGAGGTTTCTTTTTAAGTTCCGGTTTGCCGATAACCGCAGGTTTGGATAATTTTCCTTTGTCCGGCTCCGGTTTTTGAGAAGCCTTTTCCTCCACTTTGTTCGGTATTCGGGTTTCTCGAATCTGACGTTCCCTTTGATAGGTGCGGACTTCTTTTCCCCGCTGTGTTAATTCCCTCCGCTCATTGTCGTTCAAGACCTGGGGGCGATAACCGCCGGACCCGGTTTTTGGGGCATGATCCGGCGACATGACAAAATCGGACCATGCGTGGCCCGACGATCTGCCGGCCTTGTCAGGCCCCTTGCGTTGATCAAAGCTTCGGGGCGGCCGTGACCCTTCCTGTTCGCGACGCTCGCGAAATTTTGTCTGCAAACGGTTTTCCCATTCGTGATCGTTGCGGTGTTTCCAGCGTTGATGGGCATAGATGGGGTCATAAACAACTCGCCTGGCATGCAGCGAAAACCATGGATAGATCCCTCTTTTGTAATACCTGGGCGCATAATAATCCCCATAATAGTAATGGTAATACCGGGGGCGCAGAAACAGCGCGTCATCAAAGATGCTCAGATTGATCATAAAACCCGGTGTGAACGTAAAAGCCATTCCCAGGTGCACCCGCGGCGGGAAAAAAACCGGAGCAAACAGAATGCCCCGATGGATGACGGTGAAATCCCAGTACCCGCTTACATAGATATATCCGCGCGGTGTCCAGTTATAGCGGGCCGGCACCCAGACCCAGTCCGGATGAACGGGCGCCCAAAAGCCGGGCCGCCAGGCATAGCGGCCCTGTTGCCACAGCCAGCAACCGGGAATCCAGATGTAGTCGGGCGAAGGGGCATTGCTGCTGGGGCCGATTTCTACCGATTCAGGCGGTTCGGGCAGATATTCCGTCACTTCATCTTTTGCGCTCGTCCAATAACCGGAAACCCATTGATACCCATTCGTCACACGGTTCCAGTAACCGGGGACCCACTGCCGGTCCGGGGGCGTTGCGCGCCAGATTCCGCTTACCCAGATATATCCCTCTCTTTCATCATCCCAGGCCCAGTAACCGGGTATCCATTGAACCTTTCCTTCGGGTTTCTGAGCGGGCGGTATCTCTTCGATGAGGGCCGGCGGCGCCTTGGGTACAACAATTCCCGGCTCGGGCTCCAATGTTACCGCCTCCGCAAATGCTTCATGGATGGGACCTGAGGCGAGCACCTGAATGTCTTCAGCCGGGATCGGCGGCACTTCACCGGTGGCGGCGCCCGGTCTCGCTGCCAATGCAGTGAATGCCGCAACGATACAAAAACATAAGACCAATCGTAGATTCAGCATGTGTCCCTCCTTTGCTCATTGTTCTATACTTCAAAGTCGTTTACGACACATGGATGGTTACAGATTTTTGCAACGATGAGGGTGTAAATGAAGATGTCGTTTCCAAAACAAATTAAGGGGAGGGGGTATTATTTCAAGGTTGGAAAAACCTTTCGAAAGCAAAATGCCGGTCAATGGACCTCACTTTGCGACTTTATCCGGAAAAACGCAGCGGTGTCTTTCGGGTCAAATGCGAAAAATTTTTATGCCGGCCGGCGGTTTGCAAGCTCAGCCTTGTACCAATCGAGAATCCAACCCCCGGTGGTGAAGATGACGCCCTTTTTAGCGGACAGATCATCCAGCGCTTTTTCGAAATAACCGATGCGATGGGGAACGCCATGCAAAAACGGGTGGCAGGCAAGGGCCAGCACCCGGGCCTGATCGGAGCCTTCCTGCAGGTAGCGGTCGCAGGTCGTCATCGCCCGTTCGTACAATCCGGAGGAGGGCCGCTTTTCGATCGCCATCAGTACCACGTCGTTTATTTCAACTGAGTAGGGAATGCTGTAGAGCGGACCATTTTGAGTCTGGATGATCGTGGGCTGGTCATCAAGGACCCAGTCGGTAGTGTACTCGATGCCGGCTTTCACCAGCAGCTCCGGGGTGTTGTGGGTTTCGGTCAAGCCCGGCCCCATCCAGCCGCGCGGCTTGGAACCGGTGAACGTTTTGATCACTGCGACGGTCCGGTTGATGGCTTCTTCCTCATTTTCCATCGCCTGCATGGGTTTCTGGACGATGTTATGACCCATGAATTCCCATCCGGCCTCAAGGGCGGCTTCACAGATGCGCGGATAGCGATCGACGACCGCGCCGTTGATGCACAGGACGGCCTTGATATTTCTCTGATCAAGCGCTGCCTTCATGCGCCAGAAACCGATGCGCGTTCCGTATTCCGCCCAGCACCAGTTGGGCACGTCGGGAAGAAAGGCAGACCCCTGCGGGGGCGTGAGAATGGTCCGCGGCATGGGACCGTCCGGATCCCAGACCTCAACGGTTACAAGCGGCCAGACGGCCACGGCGTTGCCGCCCGGCAGACGGAGCGGGTCCCGGTCGACAATGGCACTGTATTTGACGCGTTCCCAAAGTTTCATGATTTTTCTCGCTGAAAAGGGTGGTTGTTTTATTGAAGAAAATCTCCGCAGCCCCGCCCGGGAAAGGGCGGGGAATGCGCGCGCTGTTGTGTTGCGGTTCGAATTATCATTTCTAAATCTGCGGTTGTCAATCTTTTATTTCTTATCCAGTTGTCGAGCACATCCCAGATCTGGAGCACCCCCACGGGAAACAGGTTGGTGATGACCATCAGGGCCAGCCCCCCCCAGCAGCACTTTTCAACCAAAAAGAGTTAGATATCATTTGAAAACCTTGGATCAGATCTGAGAGCAAGGCGTTCCGCCTAAAAGCGGGACAACCCGGCTGCCAGGCCTCAGATGGGAATTTGAAACGGCTTCTACGCCGGTATGTCAAGCGGGACGACCTTGCTTTTTCTTGCAATTCCGGATCTTTTTCGGCTATACTTTTTTTAGCATGCGGCCGGTTCAATCCGACCGGAATTTTACCGTAAACATTAAACCTTCCATCTGCGGTATCCGGCCTCAGCCGGACCGACCCGGCACCGTAAATTCAGACTTTACGGCCGACACAGGAGGAATCGATGACATACGCCATTAGCGATGACGGAGTAAAGCTTTACTGTGAAGAAACCGGCAGCGGAACACCGGTCGTCTTTGTCCATGAATTTGCAGGCGACTATCGCAGCTGGGAGCCTCAAGTCAGGCATTTCGGCCGGCGTTACCGCGTCGTTACGTTCAATGCGCGCGGCTACCCGCCCTCCGACGTTCCGCAGGAAGTTTCGGCCTATTCCCAGAACCGTGCGGCCGACGACATCGCCGCGGTGCTGGATCATTTCAACATGGAGCGCGCCCATATTGTCGGCCTGTCAATGGGTGGGTTTGCCGCCTTGCAATTCGGGTTTCGCCATCCGGAGCGCGGCCTTTCACTGACCGTTGCCGGCTGCGGTTACGGCGCCGAGGCCGCCCAGCGGGAGAGGTTTCGTGCGGAGGCGGCGACGATCGCGGCGTTCATCCGGAAGGAAGGGATGGGCGCTTTCGCCGCTAAATATGCATACGGTCCCACCCGGGTGCAATTTGAAAACAAGGATCCCCGGGGGTTTGCCGAATTTAAAAGGATGCTGGCGGAGCATTCCGCAACCGGCTCGGCCGATACCCAGCTGGGCTGCCAGCGCGAGCGGCCATCTCTCTACGACCAGGTGGAAGAGATGAAAGCGTTGAGATTGCCGACGCTGGTTTTGACAGGCGACGAAGACTTTCCCTGCCTGGTGCCGGGGATCCTGATGAAGCGCAGCATCCCGACGGCGGCATTGTCGGTCATGCCCAATTGCGGGCATGCCGTCAATCTCGAGGATCCGGACAGCTTCAATGCCATTATCGGCGATTTCCTGGCGCAGGTGGACAGCGGTCGCTGGCCGACCCGCGATCCTCGGACAGAGACTGCTTCAATTACAGGCATGCGCTAAGAGTCGGATACTCATGCCGACGGCCGAGACGTAAAATCGATCACCTCTTCGCACCATCCGGCCGCGGCTGCCAGGCGGCCTTCCTGCCGGGGGCCTGCAACCAGTTGGATTCCCATGGGCAATTTGTTTTGATCGAGCCCGGAAGGGATGGAAACGGCCGGGAATCCGGAGAAACTCCACGGCATCAGGGGGAGGTGAGAACCGGTGGATGCAAGTCCTGCGGGCGCGCTGCTGTGCGCCGAAATCATCAGGGCGGCATCTAAACCGGAAAGCCGTCCGGCCATGTCCGTCTGAAACCGGCGCCGCAAATGAACCGCATCTACGTAGAGATGTCCCGGCAGGGTCAGACCCCGTTCAATCCGGGCGCGGATATTCGATGGATAATCCTTGCGGCGGGCTTTAAAATTTTCGCGATGATACGCGCCCAATTCGGTTTCCATAATGGTCCGGTGGGCTTGGGACGCCCCCTTAAAGGATTCCGGAAATACAAGCTTCACAAGTTTGGCGCCGGCTTTCTGCAGGCGGGCGCATATTTCCGCCAGATGGGATTTCATTTGCGGGGTTGCCTCATCCTCGAAAAATTCGGGAATATAGCCCAGTGTCGGCGGCATCCTGAAATCGGCGCCGAGCAAATCCGCACCCCCCGGCATATGCCCGAAGGGAGATGGCTCGCGGTCCTGCATGACTTGAACAAGGAGGGCGGCATCTGCAACACAGCGGGCCAGGGGCCCGATATGGTCCAATGTCCAGGATACCGGAATGACGCCTTCCAGGCTGATATGCCCGTAAGTGGGCTTCAACCCCACAACGCCGTTGTAAGCGGCCGGACGCAGCAGGGATCCGCCGGTCTGGGATCCCAGCGCCGCCGGGCACATGCGGTCGGCAACCGCGGCGCCCGAGCCGCTGCTGGAGCCGCCGGGGGTATGCGCAGGGTTCCAGGGATTGCGAGTGATGGCAGGATCATTGTTGGCAAAAGGAGTGGTTTGGGTTTTGCCGATGATAATGGCGCCGGCTGCTCGCAGCCGTGCCACGCAGGCGGCATCTTTCTCAGGGAAAAAGGGAGTGTAAGCCTTGCAGCCGGCAGTGGTCGCCATTCCCCGGACATGGATGATGTCCTTGACTCCGATGGGAATTCCCTGAAGTGGTTTGATGGCATCCCCCGATTGCATCTGGCGGTCCTGTCTTCGGGCCTCTTCAAGCGCCTTGTCCGCATGAACCGAAACCCATGCCCGGACCGTTTCCTCCCGCTGCCGGATGCGTTCAAGGCACGATTCCAAAAGCGCAACGGCTGTCAGCTCGCCGCGGCCGATACGATTCAGCGCTTCAGAGATAGTCAGGTCGCGGGGTTCCGTCATCTTTTATTTTCCTTTGACATAATCGTAGTTCATGATTTCGGTTTCCGGGATAAAGGTGTTGGGCACCTTGTTTGCACGCATTTTATCGTAAATCATCCCATTGGCGCCGAACATCAGAGAGCGGGCGTCATATCCCAGGATCCGCAGATAGCCGGCGACATAGGCGCTGGTCTGGCCGGTGAAGCAGTAAAGGACGTTTGCTTTGGTTGCGGACAGGGTAGCCAGATGGGTCGTCGTCTTAAACGGTTTTTCACCCGGCGGATAATTTACGGCGCCGGGTATATGACCCGGGTTCCGATAGATTTCCGAAGTCTGATAATTGATGATATGGAATTCACCTTCACACCAGCAATCCTTGAACAGGCAGCAGTTATTCAGCATCACCGGCTGGCAGCCCTCTGCAAAAAGCCTTTGGAGACGGGCTTCCAGAATTTCCGGGAGAGTGGTTTTGCCGGTGTTGATCCGGGGCAGCGCCGACGGCTGATTTTTGGGCGGCGACGGGGTGGAAACAAAATCTTTGGTGCGGGCGTTGCTGATATTTTTGGACCAGGATTCCTCGGCAAAGACGTATGACCAGGAGCTGATGCCCCATTTCAGGGAAACCGTATTGGGATAACCGGCGGCCCGCAGCAGGGATACCGCGTAACCGGTCTCCTGGCCGGCAAAACTGATCAGGACGATATTTTCGTAAGACTTGGCATCAATTCCTTTTACATGTTTATAGAGATCCTTGAAATCCACATTTACGGACCCTTTGATGTGCCCCCGCGCAAATGCTTCGGGCGCGCGGGTGTCGATGAGGTACTGCTTATCCGGCTTGGTGAGTAGATTGGTCCGCAAGGCCTGGGCCGTCATCACAAATGCCGGGCCTTCGTGGATATAATCCCGTTCTTTTTCAAAGAAATCCACCAGTGCCCGGGTTTCATCGACGACTCCGGATGGCTGCGTCACGGCGCAGCCCGTCAGAGCCAGCAAGGCGGCGATACAGATTATGCCGGTCGTCAAAAGACTTTTTTTCAGGGTGTACGGCATGGTACGTCTCCTTTCATTTTGTTGTAAAAACTGAAACTGCGCCTCCGGGTAGAGGGAATCCGGATGAGCGGTAAGCTCGTTTGCCGGATGCCGTATATCATCGGCGGGCGCATTTAAATGAATAAAAACGGCCCGAAGCAGGGGCTTCGGGCCGGAAGGTAATCCGATCAGTATTTTAATTTGAAACTGTCCGAAAAGCCTCAATTGCCCTTAACATAATCGTAGTTCATGATTTCGGTTTCCGGGATAAAGGCGTTGGGCACCTTGTTCGACTTCATTTGATCGTAGATCATGCCGTTGGCGCCGAACAGGAGGGAGCGGGCGTCATATCCCAGGATCCGCAGGTAACCGGCAACATAGGCGCTGGTCTGGCCGGTGAAGCAGTAAAGGACGTTGGCTTTGGTCGTTGACAGGGTTGCCAGATGGGTTGTGGTTTTAAACGGTTTTTCACCCGGCGGGTAATTAACGGCGCCGGGGATATGGCCCGGATTTTTGTATAAATTGGGGGGCCAGTAATTGATGATGTAAAATTGGCCGTTACAGTAGAAATCGTTGAACAGACAGCAACTGGTCACCATGACCGGCGCAAATCCTTCTGCAAAAAGTGTTTGAATGCGGGCGTCCAGAATTTCCTGGGGGGTGGTTTTGCCGGTGTTGATCCGGGGCAGCGCTCCCGGCGGATTTTTGGGCGGCGACGGGGTGGAAATAAATTCTTTGGCCCGGGCACTGCTGATATTTTTCAAGAAGGACTCCTCGGCAAAAACATGAGCCCAGGAACTGATGCCCCATTTCAAAGAAACCGCATTGGGATAACCGGCGGCCCGCAGCAGGGAACTGGCATAGCCGGTGGCCTGGCCGGCGAAACAGATCAGAACGATATTTTCGTAGGACTTGGCATCAATCCCTTTTACATGTTTATAGAGATCCTTGAAATCCACATTTACGGACCCCTTGATGTGCCCCCGCGCAAAGGCCTCGGGGGAGCGGATATCGATGAGGTACTGCTTATCCGGTTTAGTGAGCAGATTGGTTCTGAGGGCCTGTGCCGTCATTACAAAGGCAGGGCCTTCGTGAACATAATCCCGTTCCTTTTCAAAGAAATCAACCAGTACTTTGGTTTCATCGACGGTCCTGGTTGTCTGCGTCATGGCGCATCCCGACAGCAGCAGGGAAGCGGCGAAACAGATGATGCCGATGGTTAAAAAACTTTTCTTAAGGGTGTACTTCATCATTATTTTCTCCTTTTTGTTGCGTATTGCAAAATCAAATTTGCAGCGTCATGGTCATTTCCAGTCTGCGGGAAGCTTGCCGTCCACGACAATGTGTTTATTGGCGCTTTTTTCCCAACTTTCCTTTAAATCCGTAGCAAACAGGTATAGTTCTTGGTTGCGCGTCTTGCCGTTTTCCACAACGACATGACAGTTGTCGGAGCAGGCGCCGCCTTCGGGCGCCTTTGTGCGTGAAGTCCAGCGCAGGATATTGTGAGGGGTGGTATAGTTGAAGGTGGTTTTGGCATCAAAGGCCGGGGCTTGCGCCACGCCGAATTTCTCCCAGGTGTCGGGAGCTGCAAGGGTCCGCCGCAGAAGGGCAAATTTATACGGCTTGGTGTCGCCGATAGGGTTTAATCCGATTTTATAGGACAGGTGGGAGGGAATGCGCGCACCTGCTCCGCCCACATGACAACTGCCGCAATTGTTGTAATCCTGAGAATGGCACAGATGGCAGGCAAACGTGTCGATATGGGCTTCATGATAGTCGTTGGAGTTGTCGATATCGGTGTGGCAGTTCTGACACTGGGGTGAAAGCGCAGCCTGGTAGCGATGGTTGTAGGTCTGCCCGTCGCCGTGGATTTGCTGCCGGGAGTGGCAGTCCAGACAGGTAAATCCGGCCTGGGTCAGGTGGATATCCGGCTGGGTGCCGGCCCCCAGTCCGAAATAAGCATGTCCGCCGCGGCTGGAGTGACAGGCAACGCAAACATCCCGCATGTCCGGCGTTCGCGAAAACTGATGCCCCTTGCTGAGTCCGCCGCCGGCGGCCTTGGGCCGATTGACGTGACAATCGCCGCAGCCGCCATGGCAGGTCGCGCAGTTTTGGCCGTAGGCACCCTGAACCGTTCGGGGCACTGCATCAAACGAGGCGACTCCCATGCGTCTGGCAACGCTGTTTTTTTGGCCCCATCCCTGCTGATGCAGGCTGTTGGCGGCGACGCTCACAATGCCGGCATGGCAGTCCCCGCAGGCCGCCTGGGCGCGTGCGGACGGATTTTTGATGAAGTTGTCCGAGTGGGCGCGCTTTTTGTCGGCGGTTCCGTCCACACCGCCGTGGCATTGGGTGCAGGCCAGGCGTCCGTGCTCGGATTTTTTAAATTCTTCATATCCCGGCCCCCCCATATAGACCCTGTCATGGACTTCGATGTGGGGGGCGCCGCCGCCGCAGCCTTCCATCGGGGGTTCGGTGTCGGGTTCAGCCATGGCCTGGAGGGCCCGGTAATTGGTATGGCAGGCCACGCACGAGGCGGTATCCGTTACGGGCGTGCTTTTTTCAACCAGCGGTTGGGTCTGCACGCATCCGAACTGCATTGCAATTACGATTGCAACGAAAAGACCGACGGCTCCAAGGCAATAATAGCGTTTCATAAACAACCCCCAACTCGATAGTATTTTACGGTTATAAGGAAAGATAATTAAGCAAATTACATGCCAATGGAAATAATGACCGATCAAATCATATTTCCCTTGATATTTCAAGACATATCGCATGATCCGGCGACTTGACAAAGTGAGACAATCCGGTTATTTAAACACTATGTTTAAACATGGAGATTAAACGTAATGCCAACTATTTCAATTGAAACGTATCGGAATTACCTGTCTGAAATTATGGATACCATGCCCAATGGTCTGGTTTTAATCCGTCCAAACGGGCAGATCGTTATGGCCAATCGGGCGCTGGAAGAGATGACCGGTTACCGGAAAAAGGAACTCGTCGGGCAGCAATGCACCATTTTTCGATGTGATCAATGCGAATTCCGGCGCAAAGCCAGCCGGAACTACTGGTGCACCTTATTTGAAAATCCGGAAAAGAAACTGGAACACTGCCGCTGCGAACTGATCCGAAAAGATGGGACGATCCTGCCGGCTTTGAAAAATGCTTCGGTCCTGAGGGGGCAGAAAGGCGAGGTTATCGGTGCGGTGGAAACAATCGATGACCTGACCGAGGTTCAAAAACGCGATCAAAAAATCGAAGAATTGTCCCACATGATATCGTTTAAAGATGGTTTCTGCGGCATTATCGGTGAATCTCCCCGGATGAAGCGTGTTTTTTCACTCCTTGAGAAGGCGTCCCAATCAGAGGCGCCCGTGATCATAACCGGAGAAAGCGGCACCGGTAAAGAGCTGGCTGCAAAAGCGGTTCATCACTTGAGTGAACGCCGGGAAAGTCCGTTTATCCAGATCAATTGTGCGGCCCTGAATGAGTCGCTCCTGGAAAGCGAACTTTTCGGCCATGTCAAGGGCGCCTTTACCGGGGCCTATCGACACCGGACCGGGCGTTTTGAGGCCGCCGATCTGGGATCGATTTTTCTGGACGAAGTCGGCGACATGCCTCTGGCGACCCAGGTTAAACTGCTTCGGGTGCTGGAAAGCAAACAGATCGAACGGGTGGGGGACCATAAACCGATATCCCTGAATGTACGGATTATCGCGGCCACGAATCGAAATCTGCCTGAAAGAATCCGCCGCCGGCTGTTCCGCGAAGATCTGTATTTCCGAATTAATGTCATTCCGATCCATCTTCCCGCCCTGAGGGAAAGAAAGGAGGATATTCCTCTGCTGGTTGATTTCATTATCAGGGAATTGGTCCAGCGGACTTATAAACCGATTACCGGGCTTTCAAAAGACGTCATGGATCTTTTTTTCAGCTATGACTGGCTTGGAAACGTCAGGGAGTTAAAAAGCGTACTGGAATTTGCATTTGTCGTAGCGGAATCGGGGCTGATCGGACCGGAGCATCTCCCGGAATTTTTTTTAAACCCTTCGGCGTTCCGTCCGGGGGAGGATTTCAAGAGCGGGCCTGAAAACAATGACGGACCGGAGGAGAAAAAAAATCTGGTCGCGGCGCTTCACCAGGCCGACGGCAATCGCAGCGAAGCCGCGCGAATACTGGGGATTACCCGCACAACCGTCTGGAATCGGATCCGCAAATATAATCTAAAGCTGGAAAGAAATATCCGGGTACGTTAACCGGATTATATTTCTTCCGGGTCAAAACCGAAAGCCCGGATGGTTTCAATTCCCCCCGGGGGTTTTGAGGCCTTAAAATGCTTTGCCATGGCCAGTCTTTCCTCGGCCGATTTTTTCTGATGCAGATCGCTTTTGGCGGTTATCCGGCCGGGTTTGATTTCCACAACCTTACAGGCGTGGTAGGCCGGCAGGCCGTCATGGACCTTCTCAAAATCACGACGGTTTTCATGCTTAGCAATCAGTTCGTTGAGAGCTTCGATTTTAAGAGAACCGTCCGGGACGACGCCGGCCTCTCCTCGGATGATGACGCAATGATAAAACTGATGGAGATTGCATATGTTTCCGCCGCTTCGACTCAGACCGTAACTGCTGTCCAGATAAGCCAGGGGTACATCCACCTGAAAACAGACTTTTGGATTCCGGGTGATGTTGTCCAGTTTCTCGCCGGCGGGGGCGCAATGAAAATAAATATTCTCCCGGAAATATACGAAATTTACCGGGGTGATATAGGGATAGCCATCGACGCCGACGGTGCCCAGCCTGCCGATGGCGGTCGCTGACAGAATTTCAGCAATTTTTGCCGGATCGGTTACTTCGCTGTGTTTACGTCGCATTAAAAATCCTTGTATTCAAAACACGGTTTTTAAAAGCTCGTCGAGATGTTGACCGCCATAAAAGCGGCCGGATCGAAATCATCCGAATCGAGTTTGCGGCCGTCGCGATTTTCAATACGAAGCTCACCATTGATCAGAACGCCGCCGTACAGGTCGAGTTTATACTGCTGGTTGAATTTCCGGGTGATCCGAAGCCAGACCGGTATTCCGGATAACTGGCCGATTCCGTCCGGAGCGATTCCCTTGTCGTCCAGCCGGAAACGACTGGAGCGATAGGCGCTGCCGCCGCCCAATTCCCAAAAATTTGAGGGGGAGTAGGTCAATTCCAAGCCGGCCGGCCCGATGGGGCCGGCGCTGAAGGGATTGGTCAGCAGCCAGTTTTCATCTATTTTCCAGTACACCGTTAAAAAGGGGAACACCCGGGTTTCTTCCAGGCCGTGGAAAATCCCAAGGCCGGCGCCGAGGGAAAAATCCGGTCTAAAAAGGTAGGCCGCCGTTACGGCAGCGCCATACCGGATCGCCTTGCTGAAATCCGCATCCGATTCACCTGAAAAATCTATCGATGGGGAAAAGAAGACCCGCCAGCTTTCGGATGCACTGAAAGAAACCGGCAGCCCCAGACCGATGCGATGGACGCTGCTCCAGGCCCTGTGACCGGCAAATCCGGAGGCCCCGGAAAAATCAAAGTCAAGGTAATCATAGCCGATGCTGATTCCCGCCTGCAATGATTCGGAGAATGGCCGGGATGCACTTCCCCGGACTTGATAGTGCCCCAGGCTGAATTTCCCGCCGCGATCCAGGCCGGTTTCCGCATGAAAAACAGGGGCGGCCGATAAGGAGAAGCGGGTGGTCTCGACGGCCTGGCCGGGACTGAATGCGCCTGTCAGCAAGCTTAGAGCAGCAATAATAAAGAGTCGTTTTAAATTGATCATTCAATCAAGATCTCATTTCGGTGGTCATATTTCAGTCCGAAAGCGTGTGTCCAAGTTTCAACCGACACCTGTCCGGTTAACCGAGACGGGCAACCAGTTCTTGCAGCTGGGCCTTGACCCGTTTAGGGAGGCGATCCCCGAATTGGTCGAAATGTTTCCGAATTTCATGGATTTCGGCCTTCCAGGCGGCCGGATCGACCGTTAAAATTTCGTTCAGGTCATCCGCCGGAATATCCAGGCCTGTCAGATCCAGGTCGGCCGGCTTCGGAAGACGCGCAATCGGGGTTTCATGGGCGTCGGCTTTACCCTCAACACGTTCGCACATCCATTTCAGGACCCGGCTGTTTTCACCGAAGCCGGGCCACAGAAATTTCCCCTTTTTGTTCTTGCGGAACCAGTTGACGTAGAATATCCGCGGGGCTTTGTCTCCCAGGCGGTCGCCCATGTCCAGCCAGTGCTGGAAATAATCGCCCATGTTGTAGCCGCTGAAAGGTTTCATGGCAAACGGATCGAATCGCAGTTCGCCGACATCGCCGATGTTGGCTGCAGTCGTCTCCGAGGTGGTGGTGGCGGCCAGGTAAACACCATGATCCCAATTGTAGGCTTCCTGAACAAGGGGCTCAACGCCGGCGCGACGGCCGCCGAAAATAAAAATATCGATGGGGACGCCCTCGGGTTTTTCCCAGTCCGGACAGATGGAGGGGCACTGCGCAGCCGGCGCCGTGAAGCGGGCATTGGGATGGGCGGCCGGGTCCTTGCCCCCCGGTTTCCAGTCGTTCCCCTTCCAGTCGACGGCATGGCTCGGCGGATCGCCGTCCATGCCTTCCCACCAGATGTCGCCGTCGTCGGTCAACGCGCAATTGGTGAAAATGATGTTTTCCTTAATGGTTTCCATGGCCATGGGATTGGATTCGTAGGAAGTGCCGGGGGCAACTCCGAAAAACCCATATTCAGGATTGATGGCATGCAGGCGGCCATCGGAAGCGATTTTCATCCAGGCGATATCGTCGCCGATGGTCTCGCATTTCCAACCCGCAACCGTGGGCCGGAGCATGGCCAGATTGGTTTTGCCGCAAGCGGAGGGAAATGCGGCGGCAATATGAAATCGGCGGCCCTGGGGATTGGTGAGGCGTAAAATCAGCATATGTTCGGCCATCCATCCCTCGCGCCGGGCAAGCGCGGAAGCAATCCGCAGAGCCAGGCATTTTTTGCCAAGCAGGGCGTTGCCGCCGTAGCCGGAGCCGTAGGACCAGATCAGGTTTTCATCCGGAAAATGGCTGATATATTTTTGTTCCATCGGTGCGCAGGGCCAGGGATCGTCCTTTTCCCCTTTTTTCAGGGGTGCTCCGACCGAATGCAGACAGGGGATAAATTCGCCGTCGGTCCCCAGGAGGCCCAGAACCTTGGAGCTGACACGCGTCATGATGTGCATGTTGCAGACGACGTAGGGACTGTCGGTGATTTCGATGCCGATTTTTGCAATGGGCGACCCGAGCGGACCCATGGAAAAGGGGATCACGTACAGGGTGCGGCCCTGCATGCATCCGTCGTAAAGTTTCTTCATGATGAGTTTTAATTCATCCGGATCGGTCCAGTTGTTGGTGGGGCCGGCTTCGATCTGCAGGGGCGTGCTGATGAAGGTGCGGTCTTCCACCCGGGCCACGTCGCTCGGCTTGGAACGGAACAGGAAGCTGTTGGGACGCTTGGCAACCGGAACGGCGCTGCCGCTTTTGACCATCATGGCGGTGAGGTGGTCATATTCTTCTTTGGAGCCGTTGCACCAGTAAACGTCATCAGGCCGGCACATGTCCGCAATTTCTTTGACCCACGCAGCGAGTTTTTTGTTAAGGACCTGAGTTGCCATAGAATGTGTCCTCCTCTGATAGATTAAAGTTTACCGTCTGTTGAACGCTGTCGGCGGCGCTCCGTACTTTTTAGATACATCCCCGTTCAGGTTCCGTCAATAAATTATTTTGGACGGAGAAGCCGGGCACTGACTTGTGTGAAGATCCTGCAAAAATATCCAAAAGCGTCAAATTCGGGGTAACTTTCAGGGAAACGTCCATCGAAAAACTCCTTGACTTGTTTTGGGGAACATAATAACAGGAGTAGTTACATTTCAGCTATAAAGCAACTTCCAAACAACGGTTTGCGCCCGGATTCCGGGCGTCAATCGGTATCATCATAACCGTAACATCTAATAGAAAAAGGGGGGAACAATGAAACGACTGACTGTGTTGGTTCTTTTATTGACCGTTCTGTTTGGGATGAACGACTTTATGGTTGCGGAAACTTCGGCCCAGACGACCAAGCAGATTCTGATCGGCGGCGGTCGCACGGAAGATGCCTGGTACCCGTTTTCCCAGGCGCTGTCAAAATTCATCAATGAAAAATCGAAATGGCTCAGGGCCGAAGCGGTTTCAACCGCAGGCCTTTCCGGTAATTTTGACATGGTTAAAGAAATGCCTGAGAAATACATCGGTATTTCCAGCTTTTCCCAGATCCACTACCGGCCGGGTCACGAATACGGCGATAAAAGGGGCGCCTATACCGGCGACCGTTTCATTGCAACGGCTACTACCATGACCCAGTGCCTGGTAGTATTTGATCCGAAGCTTAAAAGGGTTGAAGACCTGGCCGGCAAGGTTGTGAGGGTGGGGCGCAAGGGTGCGGCCAACACCCCCGATCACATGGCCGTTTTAAAAGCATACGGCGTCCTGGACAAGGTAAAAAATATCGTTTACACATCCTTCGGCGGCGGCGTTAATATGATGATGGACGGGCAGGTAGATGCGGCCTTCCTGCTGTTTAACCATATCTATCCCTTCACCTTCAGCAAAGGGTCGATGATCGACAAGCTGGAGACCAAGGCCCCGGCGTATTTTATCGGTTTTGATCGCGACAAACTTCTGAAACTGATGGATCAGGAATTTGCCGTCCTGCCGGTGCGGGTGCCGGCAAAATCCCTCGATCCAGTGCGCCAGCCCAACGAAATCTGGGCGTTCAATGATCCGACTTTCTTTATCGCCGATGAAAAGATGGATCCGGACATTGTTTACGAGGTCACCCGGGTGATCTGGGAAACACCGACGGAAGAATGGACCAAGTGGCATTCCATGGGGGCCCATATGACCCCGGTGTTTAAACCGGCGCCGCCTTCTCTGAAGCTGAACCCGCTCCACCCGGGCGCCAAGAAATATTACGATGAAAAAGGAGTCAAGAGCCAGGACCTGGTGGAACTGCTGAAGTAAAATCGCTTAAAGATGCTCCCGCTCTCCCGCCTCTCCCTGACGGAAGAGGCGGGAGAGCAGGCAGAACGGATATTCAATCGAGGTAATGATGCAAAATATTAATAAAGTCATTGCCGTCATATTTCCCATCGTGGCGATTGCAATGGCTGTTTACCAGCTCATTTATACTCAGAAGATGGTCCAGCATCCGGACGCTCACATCATTACCCATCTCGGCCTGGCACTGGTGGTGGTCTTCTGCTCCGCCATTCTGGGCGCTGAAAAAAAGTCCAGATGGTTTATGGCCGCAGGTCTGCTGCTCCTTTCCATAGCGGTATCCGGGTATCTGATGATCGAACTCGATGAGATCCTGGAGTACCGCACCTCCATACCGGCTCAATCCGATCTGGTGGCAGGCACCCTGATCATCATCGTACTGATTCTCGGGAACTGGCTGATCTTCGGACGCAGCTTTCCCATCGTCTGTATTATTGCCGTCGCCTATCTGATTTTCGGCCGCTATTTCCCGCCGCCGTTTACCGTGCCGGACATACCCTTTCGAAGGCTGCTCATGTGGATGAGCGTCGAACTGGGGACCGGCAAGGGCGTTTACGGCGAAATTTTGGAATTATCGGCTAATTACCTGTTTCTTTTTATCTTTTTCGGCGGCATCCTCGAGGCCTTCGGCGGCACCCGCTTTATCATCGGGCTGGGGCGCTGGGTGGGGTCAAAAATGCGGTCCGGCCCGGCCATGGTGGCCCTGATCGGCAGTTCGATGCTGGGAACCGTCACCGGCAGCACCGTAGCCAATATCACCATCACCGGCAGCTTTACCATCCCGATGATGAAAAAAAGCGGCTACACCCCCGAGCAGGCCGGCGCCATCGAAACCGTGGCATCCAACGGCGGGCAGATTATTCCGCCCATCATGGGGGCTACGGCCTTTCTGATGGCCAGCTATACCAATATCCCCTATATCCAGATCGTCAAAGCCGCATCTATTCCGGCCCTGCTGTATGTGGGCTGCGTTTTTCTGTACATCACCCTGACGGCCTACAAGATGGAAGTCCGGCCTACGGTCGAGTCGGTTGACGGCCGGCAGGTGCTGCTGGATTCTCCCATTTTCGTTTTTCCGCTGGGAGTGCTGGTTTATCTGCTGTCCAAGGGATACACCCTTCCTTACGTCGGGTTCTGGAGCATCATGACCATTATTGCCGTGGGGGTGTTATCCAGTCTGGCGCGCAAAGACACGCGCCTGAACCCGCGGCAGATATTACAGGATGTGGTTAAAAGCACTACCACGGCCTGTTCCGTGGCCATGATCTGCGGTCTGCTGGGGGTGGTCGTATCGGCCATTGTCAGCAGCGGACTGGGCATCAAATTGCCGCTGGCCATCGAAGATCTGAGCGGCGGCATTCTGAGCGTGGCGCTATTCATCACCATGATCAGCTCTCTCGTTCTGGGGATCGGTGTTCCGACGCCGGCCGCCTACATGCTGGTGGCGGTGGGGGCCGTGCCGTGCCTGCTGAATATGGGCGTGCCGCTTTTGGCCGCACATCTATACTGTTTTTATTTTGCGATGTGCTCCCACATTACGCCGCCGGTAGCCGTTGGGGCGATGGTGGCCGCCCAGATAGCCGGCGCCGACTACTGGAAGACATCCTGGGAGGCAGTTAAGGCCGCTTTCGCCAAATACCTGCTTCCCGTATTCTTCGTTTATACACCGGTTGTCATCCTGAAGCCGGAAGCCGATTTCTGGTATTCGGTCCTGCAACTGACAACGGTCGTGGTTGTAATTGGTTCACTGCAGATCGGCATCTCAAATTTCTGTTTCAGACACCTGAAACGTTCGGAGCGGGTAGGGTTTATCCTGACTTCACTCCTGTGCCTGTTTGCCCTTCTGACAAAAAGCGTTGCTTTCTTTTACGCCGGGTTCGGACTCTTTGTGGTCTGCATGGCGCGACAAATTTTGTTAAAGAAAAGATTAAAGTTAAATGAGTTAGATTCAATTTCCATATAATTTGCTTTAAATAAAGCGTTTAGAGCGTGGGCGGAAATATAAAAAAAGATGTATTGACTGAAAACCGAAGGAATATAAACGCTTCAGCCTTCAATATACCTGCCTCATTCCCCCAGGCGGTCGCCGGTTTGAAGTCCCTGGTCCTTGCTGAAACCGGCGGCCGCCATTTTAGTTCCGCCAAGCTGAGCCTTTTCCACCAGAATTCCCCCGTCGGCGGTGGATACCACAAAGCCTTTATCCTCAACAATCTCAATGATATCACCTGGCCGCCCCTGGAGCGGGTACGGCCGGGCTTCCCAGATTTTCAGCGGTTGCCCCCTGAAGGATGTAACCGCACCGGGGCTTGGGTTTGAACCCCGGATCAAATCATATACCTGCCGGGTGGACAGTCTCCAATCGATGACGGTGTCCGATTCCCTGATGACCGGCTGGAATGTGGCCTTGGATTCATCCTGGGGGACGGGCCGGGCTTTGCCTTCGCGGATGAGCGCTGCAGCCCGGGCGATCAGCCGGATCCCCAGGGGATACAGTTTTTCAAAGTAAAGGCTTTTGACGGTGTCGTCCGGGGCGATGGCCACTTTTTCCTGGAGGATGATGGGACCGGTATCCACGCCTGCGTCAATCTGGTGGATGGTGACACCGGTTTCCTTCTCGCCGCTGATGACGGCCCAGTTAATGGCGGATCCGCCGCGGTATTGGGGCAAGAGCGAAGGGTGATAGTTGACGCCGCCGTGGGTGGCGGATCGGATCATTTCCAGCGGAGCGAAATCAGTCACAAACGCCAGCACCAGCAGGTCCGGTTTGAGTTCGCGAACCCAGGCGACGGCCTCCGGATGTTTCAGTTTGGCAGGCTGCAGCAGGGGCAGAACCTGTTCCAGCGCCAGCTCTTTGACCGGATTGGGGCGTTTTTGGCCGGGCAGATCCGGCACGGTGATGACGCCGACAATGTTTTCACCCTGTTGGATGAGGGCCGCCAGCGAATCCTTGCCGAAAGGCGCCTGGCCGATAAAAACAATACGCATATGTTCCTCCCTTTATATATAATTTCATTCAGATAGTGAACGCGGCCGTCACCGGTTCTCTATTCGGACAACAGATGGTTTCAGATACTTTTGTACTTATCCGTGAAGAAATTATATATTTCTTCACATAAAAACAACCCGCTTTCAAGGGAATTATGGGGTTTGGGTGGAAGCGGGTGCACCCCTCATCTTGATTTTCAGGGGGAAGTTTGATTTAGTGGCAAAGAAAAAATCATATCGAGGTGCATCGGTTGAAAGACGAATATCAAATGCGATTAAAACAGACCCGACAGGCGCTGCAGGAAAAAGAGCTGGATGCATTCCTGGTGCTGATTGCCGAAAACCGCCGCTATTTAAGCGGATTTACCGGCGAAGACACCCAGTTTGACGAATCGGCCGGGGCGCTCCTGATTACGCCGGAAAAATTGATATTGGCCACGGATTCCCGTTTTGAACTGCAGGCATGGCAGGAGGCGCCCGGCTATGAGATCGTCCTGTACCGGGAAGGACTGGCCAGGGAACTTCCGGCAATTCTGAAGGAGAACCAAGCAAGGCGGCTTGGATTTGAAGGCGCCCGTGTCTCCTGCGCCCAGCATCGGAAAATGGCCGCGGTCCTGCAAGAGGCCGCGTTGACGGTTGAGTTGGTGGATACCGAGGATTTGGTCGAGAATCTGCGCATTATCAAAACGGAGCCGGAAATCGAAGCCGTTCGCAAAGCCCTGCACCTGGCTGAAACGGTTTTCAGCCGCGTGGCCGACGGTTTAAAGCCGGGGATGACCGAAAAAGAGGCGGCCTGGTCTCTTGAAAAGGCGCTGCGGGAAGCAGGTGCAGACGGGCTGTCCTTTCCCGTCATCACAGCTTCCGGCCCCAACAGCGCATTGCCGCATGCCATTCCCGGGGACCGGCGGCTTTTGCCGGGGGAACCGATTCTGTTTGACTGGGGGGTCCGTTTGGAAGGGTATTGCTCGGATATTTCCCGGACCCTGATCATCGGAAAACCGGACAGTACTTTCCAAAAGGTTTTTCAGACGGTCCGGGAAGCACAGGAAATGGCTATCGCGGCCATCAAACCGGGCGCCGGCGCCCGGGAGGTGGACGCCATTGCCCGCAGCCATATTGAAAAGATGGGTTTTAAAGGCCGCTTCGGCCACGGGCTGGGCCACGGCGTCGGCCTGGCCATTCACGAGCAGCCCCGCCTCAGCCCCCTGAGCGAAGCCGTCCTGAAAACCGGAATGATTTGCACTGTGGAGCCCGGCATCTACCTGCCGGATTGGGGCGGCGTGCGCCTGGAGCATATGATCGCTGTCACGGATGACGGCGTTGAGGTTCTGAATGAAACCGGCGTGGATGAAGTCGTTCTATGAGAATTAATATCAGCCCGGTGTCAAAAGCCCAAATATCAAATGAGTAGATATTTTTACAGGAATCATTATGTCTGCCATGGATGAATTTGTCGACCGCTACATGAACTACCTGCTGGTGGAAAAAGGGCTGGCCGCAAAAACCATCGAATCCTACAGCCTTGATCTGGCCGTGTTCCTGAACTTTCTAAAAGCGGCCGGGGTTGAAGAGATTTCATCTGTGGATACGGCGGTTTTGTTAAAACATTTGATTGCGCTGCGGAAAAGCGGTCTGAGCTCCCGTTCCCGGGCGCGTCACCTGGTGACGATGCGGGGTTTCTTCCGTTTCCTGGTTCATGAGAAGCTGTTGACCCATGATCCCGTGGGGCTGATCGATATGCCCAAAAGCGGACTGCGGCTGCCGGATGTGCTGTCGGTTAAAGATGTTGAAAAGCTTTTAAATGCCCCCGATCCCGCTAAACCCAAGGAGGCCAGGGATGCCGCCATGATCGAACTGCTTTATGCCGCCGGACTGCGGGTATCCGAACTGGTGGGTCTCAAGCTTCGCGATGTCAACCTGGAGGCCGGCTTTGTCCGGGTCTTCGGCAAGGGCTCCCGGGAACGGGTGGTTCCCATCGGCTTATACGCCAAAGAAAAAATCAAAACCTATATCGATACATTCCGACCGTTGCTGTTAAAGAACCATATCAGCCCCGCTCTCTTTGTGGGCCGGGCGGGTAAACCCATGACCCGCCAGGGGTTCTGGAAACTGCTGCGGCAGTACGTCCGGCGGGCCGGCATCCATAAAAACGTCACACCGCATTCCCTGCGGCATTCCTTTGCCAGCCACCTGCTGGAGGGGGGCGCCGATTTAAGGGCGGTGCAGGTCATGCTGGGGCATGTGGATATTTCCACCACCCAGATCTATACCCATGTGGCCCGCGAGCGGCTGAAAATCGTACATACAAAGTATCATCCGCGCGGATGATGAGTATGGTTATACCGGAAAACGACGCATCGAAAATGTGACAGGATTAGCCGGCTTTACCTTCAAGTCTTTATTAAAAATATAAATCCCAAAAACCAAAACACAAACAAATTTTAAATTCCAATATTCAATGGTTTAAACTTTTGAAACCTGCCATTTTATTATTTTAAGAATTTGGTCATTGAAATTTGTTTGATATTTGTGATTTGCGATTTGGAATTTCACAAAGTGGATGCGAACCCCAAAAATGAAAATCTCCGAGATAGAATCAATTTCGCCCACCTGATGACATGCATCTATCTCATCATCCGCTTGGGACAGGGGCGGCAGGGCGGGGCCGGGGCTCCCCGGGCGAGACCGTCGCGAAAGCTGCGGAATGCTTCACTCTCCCAGATTTTCAGGGGATCCCGATGGCGGATGTTGCCGAAAACCCGGCGGTTGGGATCCGGACGACTTGCCGGCACATTGGCATAGACGCACGGGGAAACCGCACCATCGGCCGATACAAACAGGGAGCGTTGGATATTCTCGCGGCAGGTGTTTCCCGGGGCGGCCTTATCCGGGAGTTCATAGTGAAATCCGAGATCGAGTTTCCGGGCGAGTTCGGCCGTTTCACGTAAGACGGCGGCAGACCGGGCAAGTTTTGCAGCGTCTGCGGGAAGGAAGGCTTCCGCCGCCAGCTGCGGTTCCGGAATGTAGTCCAGGGTGCTGATGACGGCGGCATGCACCCCCAGGCGATTCATCAGCTCCGGCAGCCGCCTCACCGCGTCGATGTTGGATGCCAGCAGAAGATAGGCGATGTGGATTTCGAGGTGGACGCCCGTCAGTTTCCGCCGGATCGCTTGCAGCATGCGGATCGATTCACACACCTTCTCGAAATCCATTCCCTGTCGGGATGCGCTGCTGGCGGAATCGGTTCCGGCCAGGGAAAACGCCACGATGTCCATCCCGCTTGCAACGATCTGCCGCGCCGTCTGCGGCGTCATGAGGAGGCCGCAGGTGGTGGTGGATACCAGAGCGCCGGCCTTGCGGGCCAGTTTCGCCAGATCGAAAAAGAATGGGTTGAGGAGGGGCTCCCCCCATCCCTGGAGATGAACCCGGACGGTTTGTCGCATCAGGGGCCAGAGCCTCTCAAAGGTGTCCTTATCCATGTCGCGGGACAGCCATTCTTCCCGCAGGATCGTGTGGGGGCAGTAGGTGCAGCGACCCGGGCAGCGGGATGTGACCTCCACCTGGAGGCAGTCAAAAGGCCGCCGCACTCCCAGAAACGTTTCTTTAACCGTTTCCCATATGCCCGGGCCGCGCAATTTAATTCCGGCGGCGGTTGGTTTGTTTTCTTCCATTTCAGCAATCCTCAGGTTTGGGCAAGGCTGCATCTTTTTTGCGCCCAAGAAAACCGTGCAGCCTTTGCAATATGCCGGAAGCAGACATATCCCAGGCGGTTTCGATGCAGGGGAGAAAGGGCTGGGCGCCCCATTTGCGCTTAAAGAAGCGAATCCCTGCATTTACCCCCAGTCCCAGATTCATTCGGATCTGGCCGCGCCGGGCGGCTTCTTCCAGCAACCCGGAAAAGACCCGGTCGGCGCTGCCCGGCGGCGCCAGGGAGGGTTCCCGGAAACAGAACATGAAAAAAGCGGTATGCAGCGAAGCGTATTCCCCCACGGCAAACGCGGCCAGCCGGCCGTCGGCCCTCCTGGCGGAGACGATCATGCTTCCGGGGGATGCTGCTATGTAGCCGGGGATCTGCCGGAAAATTTGACGGGTGCCGGCCGAAAAAGCCCTTTGCGCCAGGTAATGGTCCACCAGTGTTTGGTGGCCGCTATCAAACTGACGGCCGTAATCGATCTTCAGCTCGCGGTCGGCCCGGCGCAGAAGGTTTTTCAGTTTTGCCGTGAGCGGCGGCGCCGGCACCGGCAGGACGTGGTAGGCGTCTTGGGCGGATCGGATCTTTGCGGGGGTTTGGGGCGGCCGGGAAGGGCCGATGACGGTTATCTTCTCCAGTCCGGGGGTTTTGAGCGCCTCGGCGACGGCCCGGGACATGGCCGCGTTGTCGCTGGGATCGTGCAGGGGGTATCCGATCAGGACGATGCTTTCATCCGATTCATAACCGATGCAGGCGTCGAACAGGCGGGGGCGTGACCCGGCCACGGCGCGTACGTAGGCAATAACCTGCTCGGGGACAACGGCATCGGCGCTGACCCGGTCCAGCCGGTCGGGTCCGATCATCGGCTCCTCCGGATGGTGAAGCCGGCTTCGGTGATCAGGCGGGGCAGGTTGATCATATGCGCCGAACCGACAAAGACCGCACAGCGGCCGTTTTCCAGATAGGGCCGCATCCGTTCCAGAAAGACGATGTCGCGGCGCCCGATCACCTGTCCGGAACGGGTGGGGAACTCGACGCTGGTGCCGGACAGACGATCCACTTCCCCATTGAGATAAGCCCGCTCAAAACGCCGGATATACTGTTTCCAGCGGCGGCACTGGCGCAGGAAATTCACAATCCGTTCGAAGCGGATGCGATCCAGGGTTTCAATCTGTTCGGGGATGGTTTCCATGGTACGGACGGCTTTGCCCATGTCATGGGCAAGATGCCAGGCTTCCAGGTCGACGGACTGGTTCCAGCCATGGCGTGCCAAAAAACTCGTCCACAGCGAGAAGAACGCCATCCAGGGACGCGTCCGGGACAGGAAATAGCCCACATCAGGGGGGGGTGGCGAGGGGGCGCCCAGCAGAAAGGACCAGAACCCCCGGGGGCCGCCGACGACCCGTTCCAGGCTGCTGATTTCGGCCCGGGTCAGCGCGTCGCTGAGACGGGGGACCTGGGGGTCGGGGTGGCGGCCGGCCGCGGATACCTGGTCCAGGCTGACCTGGTCCAGGGGTCCCTCAAACAAAACCGTATCGACATTTTCAAACAGTTTCCGGAAAGAATTCTCAAAGCTGAAACAGAAAAAATGGGCCGTTCCGCCGATCCAGGATGTGCATCCGTCCTTTTCGATTTCCCAGAGCATGCGAAAGCGCCGCCGCTTCGGCAGGCTTGCCATAAACTGTTCCTTGGAAAGGGTATCCCGGGGCATGGCGGACAGCATCTGCAGCATCAATCGGGAGTTCTCCTTTTTTGCCCCGTTTTCCTGCCACTTAGCCATTTCATAGGGCAAACCGGGGACTGCACCCCACTTGGTCTTAAATCGGCGGATGCCCGCGTTGACGCCCAGCCCCAGATGCAGATAGGCCTTCCCGTTTTCGGCGGCGCGGCCGATCATCTCATGAAAGAGCAGATCGGAAGCATACGGGGTGTAATGGATGCGGGAGTGGGCGCCGATCAGGTAACTGCTGAAACGGCAGGGGGCCGAATCGAGAAGAAGGCTGGCCGCCAGGTTGCCGTTGCTGTCCCAGGCATTTAAGAGCGACAGGCCCGGGGCGCAGCCCAGCACCGATTCGGTTCGGGCGTATAATTCGCGCACATTGGGGGGCAGCTCTTTCCGGCCGATGAATTCCGCCCAGAGCCGCCGGTGGGCGGCAGTGAAAACCGCGCTTTCTTCCACCTTCAGACAGTCAGCCGCCCGCCGGGCCAGGCGATTCAGGCGCGGTGGGAAAGCAGCGTCCGTGGGTAAAATGTAATAGCTGTCCCGGTTGCAGCAATGGGGCTTTAAACGTTGCGGCAGGTCCGGGCAGATGGCCCAGCAATCGCCGGCCCCGGTGCGTTGCAGTGCCCGGGACAGGGACTTTTCAAACTCTTCGGCCCGGTATTCGTCCGCCAGAGGGTATCCCATCGCCAGAAGCCAGTCTTCGGCGGCGATAAACAGGTAATGCCCCTCCAGAAACGGCTCGCCGCCCGACATGGCGTGCATGAAGGCCGCCGAATGTTCGGGGATAGAGGCTTTTTCCAGGATTGAATCAAGTTCGGAAAGGGTCACCCGAAACTCCTGTCCAGTTAGCAAGACATACTGCCGTTGAATATTCTTAACAATTTTAGGTAATGGTCCGGTATTTATTGATAAGAACCCGATTTTTTGCGATGATCAACCCGAATATACCATATTGGGAGGATTTCTGAAATACTTTCAGATAATGAAAGCGGAGTATATTATCCTTGCACCGGGATGCCTTATGTAATAACCAGATTATTGAAAAACATATCCATGTAATGTTGGAGTAATAAATTGAGAACAAATCATAGAATAATTAACGGTGATAGCAGACAAATGAACCTGATCACTAATGAGTCGGTTCACTTAGTCATTACCTCTCCCCCATATTGGCAGTTAAAAGATTATGGGACTAATAAACAAATTGGTTATCATGAAAATTACGAAAGCTATATAAATAATTTAAACCTTGTGTGGAAAGAGTGCTTTAGAGTGTTGCATCCAGGCTGCCGCTTTTGCATTAATATTGGCGATCAGTTTGCACGGTCGGTTTATTACGGACGTTATAAGGTTATTCCGATTAGAACTGAAATTATTAAATTCTGTGAGACTGCCGGGTTTGACTATATGGGGGCCATTATCTGGCAGAAAGTAACAACGACTAATACAACTGGGGGAGCTACCATAATGGGAAGTTTTCCCTACCCTCGGAATGGAATTTTAAAGATTGACTATGAGTTCATTCTTATATTTAAAAAACAAGGCAATCCGCCCAAGCCGACGAGAGAACAGAAGAATTTGTCTGCAATGACCAAGGAAGAATGGAATACTTATTTTTCCGGCCATTGGAATTTTGCAGGTGTAAAACAAAACGGACACCTTGCCATGTTTCCCGAAGAACTGCCTGCAAGGCTGATCAAGATGTTTGCCTTCGCAGGTGACACGGTTTTAGACCCCTTCCTTGGTAGCGGAACCACTTCTCTCGCGGCACGGAATTTAGGGCGTAATTCGATTGGTTATGAAATTAACGGTGAATTTATTGCCAAAATAAAGGAAAAACTATGTGTAAATCAAAAAGACATAGATGGAACGGATTATATATTTTTAAAGGATAGCGTTAAAACTGATTTAAATAAGGAAATTGTTAACCTGCCTTATCTTTTTAAAGACCCGCATAAACTCGACAAGAAGATAGATCCCGTGAAGCTGCAGTTTGGATCAAGAATTGACCAAAATCGGTCAGATCGAGAAGAATACTTCTCCGTAAAAGAAGTTATCAGTCCTGAATTATTAAGACTTAACAACAATTTGGTTATCCGCCTGATCGGTATAAAGGAGAAGAAAATAATCAGCGGAGAAGCTGTCTCATTTATTAAAGAAAAAGTTAATAGCCAAAAAGTATTTTTAAAATTTGACAATCAAAAATATGATGAACAAAACAACCTTCTTTGTTATTTATATTTAAAAAATAAAACATTCATCAATGCCCATCTAATAAAAGAAGGTCTGGCTGAAGTTGATACATCGGTTGAATTCAAATATAAAAACAGATTTATAAGTATTGGAAAATGAAAAAATGGCTAAAGAGTGGATATTGAACAGCGCGATGAATCGGTTCCAATTGAATTTTAAACGGAATGTAGGGCCAACTTCTGAAAGTATTCGACAATGCGCACCTAAAACAATTGAAGAATGGCGTGTATACTATTTTAAAAATGTCAAACCTAAAGAGCATATCGAGGGTCTTGGAAAAAAGCTTTACATAAAAATTACAGAAGTAATTCAGGCGGAAGTAGAAGAAATTACAGAACAAGACTGTATAGACTACATGATCCAACTCGTAATTGAAAGAACGTTTCAAGGTTACATAACTGAGATTAAGACAATTTATGGACAGCTTGAGCATGAGATTGGATATAAAATCGAACCTGCCCCTGACAAGTGGGACAGACTTTATAATGTTGACTTCTTTATAAAAATAAATGACAAATTTATTGGAATACAGATAAAACCCGTAAATCAGGGTATTCAACTCTCACAGATTTTTAAGGAGAAGGGTCTTCAACAAGAAACCCATGAAAAATTCACTAAAGAATACGGCGGCAAAGTGTTTTATATTTATTCTTCAAAAGCTGGGGATAAGAAGGTAATAATGAACAAAGAAGTAATTGGTGAGATACTACAGGAAATTACAAAGTTAAAGAAATAAATTGTCTTACATCATCAGGAATCTATCAATGCGCGTTCTCCCAGGTTGCCGTAGCGGTGATAGGTGTTGCAGATGCTCTGCTCCGTGAAATAATGGAGCAACTCCATTCGGCCTTCCATCAGCACCGGCGCGCGGGCGATGTAAAAACCGGTCCGGGCCGCTTCGGCTAAAACAGCTACGGATGCTCTTTCGGGAGCGGCATACCGAATCCGCTCAACTGTCGGCATGGCGGCAATCAATTCTGCGTCCGTCTGGGATACAAACGGAATCCCCTCTATAAACTGTTGGCCGTCCAGGCTGTGGAGAAATGCCGTTACCGGATTTTCCAGGTCGGGGGGAATGCTGATGACGGTGCGGCACCCCGCTATTCCGGCAGCGGCGATTCTAACCAAGACTTCAAACAGGGTGTCCTGCGGATGCAGCCGGATCACAATTCTGCCGACAGGCCGGTAGCGGAGGATGTTGTCCTGGCCCCGCAGGTGGAAGTAGTCTTTTTGCCGGGAGAATTCCTGCTCATAGTGATAAAGGCAGCTTTTCACGGCCCGGATGGTTTGCACCAGATCGCTGCGGATGGGTTTATATTCTTCCCGGTCGATCTTTTGCTGCCATTCCTGGACCCGGCGCAGCAGGAAATGGTCTTTTTGAATGGCGCCGACCGGCGGCAGCCGGATGTCTTCAATCCGCATGAACTGGGCGACGTAATTATGGAATCCTGCCTTAATGCCGGCGCCTAAAACCGACTTTTTCATTCCCCCAAAGGGCTGGCGTAGAACCATGGCGCCGGTGGTTCCCCGGTTGATGTAAAGGTTTCCCGCCTGCACGGCGTCGATCCAGCGTTTCTGCTCGCGGTTGTCCAGGGTTTCAATGGCCGATGTCAGGCCATAGCCGGTTCCATTGGCCAGTTCGATGGCATGATCGAGATTGTCCGCCCGCATGACGCCCAGCAAGGGGCCGAAAAATTCCCTCAGATAGGTATAGCTGCCGGGCGTTACCCCCCACTTGATCCCCGGCGTCCACAGGCAGGGGTTGTCCCGGATGTTTTCAGGTTTAAGCGCCCAGGATTCACCCGGTTCAAGGCGGGTCAGCGCCTGAAGCAGCTCTCCGGCCGGGGGGTGGATCAGGGGCCCCATCCGATTGGAAAAATCCCAGGCCGATCCCACCGCAAGACTTTGGGCCGCATCCACCAGCTGCCGCTTAAAGTCCTTGTCTCGATAGACCTCGTCTTCCAATATCAGCAGGGAGGTCGCCGAACATTTCTGGCCGCTGTTGCTGAAAGCGGAATGGATCACGTTTCGGACGGCCTGGTCCCGGTCGGCCATGGCGGTGACGATGGTGGCGTTTTTGCCACCGGTTTCGGCGGCCAGAAACAGAGCCGGGTTATCTTTCAGGATCGACATGCCGGTTTCGGTGCCGCCGGTAAAAATGACAAAGTCCACATCCGGATGGCGAACCAGCCGGGTTCCGGTCCGGTTGCCGGAACAGGGGAGGAACTGCAATACGTTTCGGGAAACGCCAGCCTTCCAGAGGGTTTGACACACCTCCCATCCCACCAGAACGGCGGCTGAAGCCGGTTTAAATATGACGGTATTGCCGGCCGCCAGCGCAGCCAGGATGCCGCCGCAGGGGATGGCGATGGGAAAGTTCCAGGGGGAGATGACTACTCCCACCCCCCTGCCGCGGCAATTCAGGTTTTCAAAGCCATGAAAGATTTTGGCCGCAAAGGGGTAGAATTCGGCAAAATCGACGGCTTCGGAAACTTCCGGATCCGACTCGCTGAAGACTTTGCCGGTATTGGCGGCGGCCCCGATGAGGTCTCCCCTGGCGCTCCTGAGCTCCCGGGCCGCATTCGAAAGAAGGCGATGACGTTCGGGATGGGTCAGCCGGCGCCATCCATCCGGGTCCGCCTTTGCCGTCTTCAATGCCTGGTTCACGTCTTCGACGTCAGCCAATGCCTGGCGGGCCACGCAGACGGACTCCGGAAATTGCGAAATATCCATGCAATCGATGATCCTGCGGCCGCCGAATATTTCCCGGCCGCCCACAACCAGGGGGATTTCGAGGGGTGCTTCATCCGGCCGTTTTTTCCATTTGTCCCGGATGCGCTGCGCCCATTCCCGGTTTGCCGCCAGGGACCAGTCGGTATCGGGTTCGTTGTTGAATTCTCCCGAAAAAAAGGTTCCGGCAGATTCGTTAACGGTTTCCGCCCCCCGGTCCTGGGCGCGGTGCGGTGCTTGACGGGGCTCATCCCTGTGACGCAGGACATCGATGAATTGGTGTTTGAGAAAATTCCATTCCTTTGAATCGACGCTGAGGCCTCCGGCATAACGCAGGAAATTTCCCCGGGAGGTATTCTCGTCCAGGCGGCGGATCAGGTAGGCGATGGCATTGATGAACTGTTCCCTGGCCGCCACCGGGGCATACATCAGCAGCTTTTCGCCGGATTCCCGGACGGCTCTGGCGACATGATCGGCCATCCCTTCCAGCATTTCGACGGTGACGGCGTCTGCGGCCCCCCTCAAGCGGGTCAAGCGGCAGGCAAAGGCCAGGTCAAACAGGTTGTGCGACGCAATTCCCAGATGGACGGCCCAAATGTTCTCAGGATTCAGACCGAATGCCACCATCCGCTTGAAATTGGCATCCACATCCCGTTTGTTGTCGTAGGGGGCCGGGGGCCATCCCCGGATGGCGGCTCCATCTCCAGGTTGGCGCCCTTAACGATGCGAATCCTGATGGGGGCGCCTCCGGCCGCCACCCTTTTGCGCGCCCAGTCCGTCAGTTTCTGCTGCAGTCCGAAAGAGTCGGGCAGATAGGCCTGCAGGGCGATTCCGGCCGTATGGTTGAACAGGGATGCGTCCTGCAGGGCAGCGCTAAAAGCCGCCGCCGTAATGTCCATGTCCCGGTATGCTTCCATATCCAGATTGACGGATTTTTTGACACTATGTCCGTCATTGCGGATATAGTAATGCTGATCCGCGGTTTTAAAGAGGAGGACCAGACGGTCCCTGAGCACCGCGACGGTGTCGTCAAAGGCCAGCGGGTTTATCTGGGAATAGAGGGTTGATATTTTTACGGAGATGCATTCGATCTGCGGATCCATTAAATCGGCAATATATATCTGCAGGCGGGAGCGTGCTTCCTTTTCTCCCAGGACCGCCTCTCCCAGGCGGTTGAGGTTCATCCCGACCCCTTCTTCTTTGCGCTTCTGCAGATGCAGGTGCAACCATTCTTTTTCACCCGGAAGGATGACGCGGCTGCTGTTATGACGCATTTTATCAATCACCCTGGGGACCGAAAGTTCCGGCAGGTGGCGGCCGATCCCCCTGAACATCTGCAGCAGCAGTTTGTCGGCTGCCGAAAAAAAGGTCGGAACACCGTACTCCCGGAACAGGCTGTTAATCTGGTCGGCCACCCGGCCGGGATCATGGGAACGAAAACTCTGGTCGATCAGTTTGGCAAGGACCACCTTGTCCATAGGGTGAACCAGCAGCCGGCGCATCTGCTCCTGGATATCTTTTTCTTCAGGCGTCAGCAACTCGACAGCCCGGTTTTGCCAGGATTCCGCCAGTTCAACAGCTTCTTTAATAATAATGTCTAAATTATCTGATTTCATGGCTATTATAGGATTTTATCCTGCTTTTTAATTCCTTAGAGCTGTTCAGAATATCATTTAAAGCAGAACCCCTCCAGATTATAATATCCGCTTTCCCATGACGGACGCTGCAAGTTCCGCGGCAAATTCAGCGCTCTGATTTCTGTGGTCCAGGACCGGATTGACTTCGGCGATATCCAGGGAATGCATGCAGCCGCATTCGGCGATCGATTCCATCATGAGATGGGTTTCCCGGTAAGTCAACCCCCCGGCCACGGGGGTTCCGACCCCGGCCGCCACGGACGGGTCGACGCAGTCGATGTCGAAACTCACATGGATATGATTGACGTTTTTTGTCAGCCGGTCCAGAACGCTGCCGATAATAAAATCGATGCCTTTTTTATCGATGTCCGACATAGTATAAACACTGATTTCCAGTTTTTTGATGATTTTCTTTTCCAGGGGATCGATGCTGCGGATGCCGATCATGGCGCAGTTTTCCGGATGGATTTTGGGTGCAAAACCCATTAATTGCGTCAGCCGGCGTTTTCCCCGTCCGAGCGATACGGCCAGAGGCATCCCGTCGATATTTCCGGACGGAGTGGTGGTTTCATCGTTCATGTCGGTATGTGCGTCGATCCAGATGACCCCCGGGGTTCTCCGGTTCCTGCGGCAGTATGCAGCCACGCCGGCAATGGAACCGATGGCCATGGAATGGTCGCCGCCGATGGAAATCGGCATACGCCGGCGGGTTAAAGAATTTTCAACTTTTCCGGCCAGGACCCGGGAAGCTCTGACGATTTCTTCCAGATATTTGAGTTTCGGATCGGCAACCTGCAGGTTTTCCCTCATTTTGATCGGGACATCGCCATGATCTACGACCTGAAATCTTAGGTTTTCCAATTTTTCTACAATTCCGGCGATCCGCAGCGCAGAAGGGCCCATCCCGACACCGCGACGGCTCGTGCCCAGGTCCATGGGAAAACCGATGATATCAACAGCTGATTTAGGCATGACTGATTTTATCCGTGGATTGTTATCCATAATTTCCGGTATTCCGTTATGTCTTCATTCCGGGAATGCCGTCTTCTGTAAACCCTTTAAATTTGACTTGCTTGTGGTCATCTGGAATAATCTCAGCGGATTTCCTTGATTTCGTTTCCGGAATGGCGACGATTGCCGGCGGCAGCATCAGGTCTATTCATCCTTGCAGGCCACCGAATTTCGCCACCTGAAAAGGGGTGATCAGGTGGCCTGCGGTCAAAAGGAAAACGGCGAAGAGGGTATTTACGTTCATCTGGATGCCTTTTCCTTCGCAAACGGGGTGTCCCGGGGCTTGGTTAGAGACGGAATCATGCATGCGGCCATTCAAAAAAGAATTCCCCTTGTTCTGGCCGGCTCAATCCGGGACGACGGCCCCATGCCCGAGGTGATCGGCGATGTCTATCGGGCCCAGGCTGAAATGCGCGCCCTGACCGGGCGCGCCACCACGGTGATTGCACTGACAACCCAACTGCACGCCATCGCCGCCGGGAATCAGGTCCTTCAGCGTAAGTTTTTTTCAGGCGCTTAGAAACCGGTCAGCGCTCCCGGTCGGCCTTTTCCCATGAGCAGCCTGCACGCCTTGCTTTCAGGCGCCAGGATGAATGTGAACGCAAGAATCAGCAGCGGTGCGGCAAAAAGCAGTCCGAACAGCGGCACTATCAATAATCCGGCAAATGCAAGCAACAAGCTGACGAATAATATGAAAACGCCCACCACCCGGGCTGAAACCTTGTCTCTGAGGCACTCGTTTTTATTGATTGTATTCATAGTCGATCTCCTTATGTGCATCGATGGGTGCGATAATTCTTTTTTTCGCATTAAAAATAATGCCGAAAAGCATTTATATTTAAGTTAACAACAAGTTTTCAAAATACAAGGTGGATTCATACCGTCATGAACCGTGACTGCAAGGGCGGAAGGAGATGAATTTGATGGAGTTTTCTGAAGTCCAGACGGATCTGGTGCGTAATTGGAATGAGCGTTTGCCGAAACCGCTGTCCATCCGCCTTCTGCAAACCGCTGATGCGCGTACCGGGCAGTTCCAAAGGTTCGGAGAGACGCTGTTGCTCCTGGCGCCGAAAGTCCAGGTCTTAGTCGAGCAAGGGCAGGGCGCACCCGCTCTGATTCCGGGAAAAGCATGGCGTTATCACCTGGTGCCGGCGGGTGCGGAGCTTGAACCGTTTCTTGAACTTACAGCCATGCTTGTGCAGGATCCCGGCGAACTGCCGGCGTTTGACACCGCACCCCTCAAGGACGTGCGGTGGCCGTCCCGCATAAAAATCTATGTGACGAATTATTGTCCCCACTGCCGGAACGTCGTCACAAGCCTAACGCCGCTGCCGCTATTTAATCCGCTGCTTCATATCACGGTCATCGACGGTGCGCTTTTTCCGGAGCTTGCGGCGGAGGACAAGGTCCGCACCGTTCCCACGGTAGTCTGCGACGATCGATTTCGCTGGACCGGACCGGTGTCCCGTGCAGAGCTGATAACCGTGCTGGCAGAGCGGGATCCCTCTCGCTTCGGCATGGAGACGTTTAAACGCATGATCCAAGAGGGGGATGCCGGCCGCCTGGCCGGATTGATGTTGGAAACCGGCCGTGTTTTCCCCGGGTTTCTGGAAACACTGATGCATTCTGATTTCCAGACGCGCCTGGGCGCCATGGTCGTGTTTGAAAATATCGCAGAGCGCAGGCCGGAGCTGGCGCAAAAGGCGCTTGAACCGATCTGGGAAAGAATTGGCGCACTCGACGAGACCGTCAAAGGCGATATGATTTATCTTTTTGGAAAGGCGGGTGACGGGAAATGGATATCCCGCCTCGAGGCGTTCGATTCCCCGAAGTCGTCGGATGATTTTCGCGAAATCGTTGCAGAGGCGCTTGAGAACCTGCGTCAACGCAAATGACCATTTCATCACTGTATCTTCCGGCTTCACCTGCTGCCGGATCCGATGATAAAGTCGTAAAGTGCAAGGGGGAGACCGAGATCCTCGCAGGAACAATCTTTTCGGGCCGAATCGGATCATCGATTGTATGACGAGGAAGTTTTCAAATGCATGTATTTGTTGCAAAAGAGGTGAACCTGTGTAAATTGTTATTATAAGCTATTTACATATTTTGCATGTTTTTTATGCAACTGCAGGGTAAACTGTTCTTATATCGTGAGCGCGAAGCGGTCAGCGACGCAACATCGTAATAGAAGAGAATCGGTGTCCGCATCGCCGGAGGGGAGAGGTGTATGAACCAGATACTTATCGGCAGGGGCGAACAGCCCGTCCGGTTGCTCACCAAATACGGCAACCGCCACGGCCTGATTGCAGGCGCAACCGGCACAGGCAAGACCATTTCTCTGATGGTATTGGCGGAAGGCTTTTCACGGATGGGCGTGCCGGTCTTCATGGCCGACGTAAAAGGCGATGTCGCCGGCCTGGCGCTGGCCGGGATTTTCAACGACAAGATCCGGCAACGGGTCGCCCAAACCGGCATGGAAGGGTATACCAATGAAGCCAATCCGGTGTTGTTCTGGGACGTGTTCGGCCGGTCCGGTCATCGCGTGCGCACCACCGTCAGTGAAATCGGGCCAAGCCTGTTGGGGCGGATCCTGGAGCTGAACGATACCCAGACCGGGATGCTTGAAATCGCCTTCAAGCTGGCAGACGACCAGGGCCTGCTGTTGCTTGACCTCGACGACCTGCGTGCGCTGCTCGGGCTGGTCGCAGATAAGCGCAAGGAGATTTCAAAGCAATATGGCCTGGTCAGCGCACAGTCCGTGGCAGCCGTCCAACGGGCGCTGTTGTCACTGGAGCGGGAAGGCGGAGAAGCCCTGTTCGGCGAGCCCGCACTGGAACTTAACGACTTGCTGCGCACCGACCTCAGCGGCCGGGGCATTATCAACGTTTTTGTCGCGGACCAACTCATCCTGAAGCCGCGATTGTATTCGAGTTTTCTCCTGTGGCTGTTGTCGGAGCTGTTTGAGAACCTTCCCGAGGTGGGCGACCTCGACAAGCCCAAGCTGGTATTCTTCTTCGATGAGGCTCATCTCCTTTTTGACGATGCGCCCCGGATGTTGCGCCAGCGGATTGAGCAGGTCGTGCGGATCATCCGCTCCAAGGGGGTTGGAGTGTACTTCTGTTCGCAATTTCCCGACGACGTGCCGGGCGAAATCCTGGGTCAGCTTGGAAACCGCATTCAGCATGCCTTGCGCGCCTACACGCCGCGCGATCGAAAGGCGGTCAATATTGCTGCGGAGACATTCGTTGCAAATCCGAAACTTGACGTCGCCCAGGTCATATCACAGCTTGGCGTCGGTGAAGCGCTGGTATCGACGCTCCAGGAAAAGGGCGTACCGATGCCGGTAGAGCGTACCCTGATCTGTCCGCCGCGCTGCCGGATGGGTGCGATTACGCCGGAAGAGCGATCCGCCGTGCGGGCGCGCAGCCCGGTCGGCGGGAAGTACGACACGCCGGTTAACCGCGAGTCGGCCTACGAGATCCTCAGCCGCCGGACTTCGGAGAGGGAAGCAGCCGTTTCGGAATCGAACCCGGCCGGGGCAGGGAAGCCTCCCGAAAGCGGGGGGCTCCTTGGCGATGTATTATGGGGCACCAAACGCCGGCAGGGCATGGTGGAAACGATGGCCAAACAGGCTGCGCGCAGCGTCGGAAGCCAGATCGGCCGAAGGATCTTTCGCGGCCTTCTGGGAGGCATATTGGGCGGATCGCGCCGTTAAGAACATCAAGGTTAGAAAGGATTTTTTATGGAACCGGTATTGATTCTCGGCGGTTTTGTTCTGATCGTCTCCGTTGCCTGGTTTATCGGGACTTACAATCAATTCGTCAAATATAAAAACCGGATCGAGGAAGCCTGGAGCGGTATCGACGTCGCGCTGAAGCGCCGCTTCAATCTGATCCCCAACCTGATTCGGGTAATCGAAGGATACAGTGAACACGAAGCCAACATATTCCGGGCAAAAAAAGAATTCCTGACCGCTGCAACCGGTATTGATAATCGGGTTGAAGAGGAGAGCCGGATATCCAAATCACTGCGTGGACTTCTGGCCCTGGCTGAAGCGTATCCGGATCTTAAAGCCAGCGCCAATTTTATCGATCTGCAGGACAATCTGGATGAGATTGAGAAAGATCTCCAGAATGCCAGAAATCGATATAACGGTTATGTCGGTAGATTGAACACACTGGTAGAATCCTTTCCGGCCCTCTTCATCGCCAGAAAATTCGGATTTGAAAAACAAAACTATTTTGCGCTTGATCTGGCAACCCAAAGGGAGCTTCCGGAAATTGAATTTACCGAAGCACGGGCCTCCCGCAACGATGCCGGGGATTCAGATCTTCGATCTTGAGGGGTTACGATCAGGGGAGCACCCCAAACGGGTTTATCGGAACTTCACTTTCGTTGCCGGGTTGGACCAAGCCATAAACTTAAGGAAAATTTCACACCACACTTAGATCATCCCATTTGGCAGTCCATTCTTCGACCAGTTCAAACCTATCTGCCTCCAACGGCTGCGAAATGAGCTGCCGCCCCTTGGGCGCGAAAATTGCTGGAGGTAATTTTCCGTTGATTTTTTGGACGGCTGTTACATGCCCGGTGAACTGTCAGGTCGGCCGTTTAGTAGATGCAGGCATCCAGAATGGAAAGCACTTCTGACAGCAACTCATCACTACCGTGTTCGATACGTGACGCACGGCGTGACTGAAAGTCAACAGATTTAACTTGTTCGACCATTATGAAGCCTTTCAGTTTACTGCCTCTTGGGACAGGTATATGAAAAGGGAAACCGCGTTCCGTATTTGTAATTGGGCACACAATAGCCAACCCAGTGCTTTGGTTGAACAGGTCCTTGCTAACAACAAAAGCCGGGCGCCGTCCTCTCTGTTCATGACCTGATTGTGGATCAAACGTGATCGCGATGATGTCCCCTTGTCGGGGGATATAGTTAGGCATTTACCAAACCTCCTTGCCCACCGGCTCGCCCCATTCAATTTCGCTGGTTTGGTATTTCTCAGGGATACGCGCCACAAGATCCCTAAGCTTGTGCCGCCCACGTATCTTTTTGGCTGGTGTGACAATCATAATGCCGTCTTTTACGCTAATATCCACCTCATCACCGATACCAAGCTGCGCGTCCGCAAGCAGATTTTTGGCAAGACGAAGCCCCTGACTATTTCCCCATTTTTGAATTTTTGTAAGCATGTGACCACCTCCTAATGTATAGCCAAAGTATAGCCATTGTGAGAAAAATGGTCAAGGAATATATTCTGGCCAACGACCGCGGATCATCTGCCGGGATTCTCCGTGAACCGCCTAGTTCGGACCCGCATGCTAGGTGGTGCGGGGGCCGGGGGTGCCCCCCCCGGCTACCCGATTAGCTTCCTGTTTCTTCCATGATCTTCACACAGACACCCTCTTGTTTCAGTCCTGTACACTCAATGCTGATGTCTGCATACTTACGGTACAGCGGGTCGCGTTCCTGGAACAACTCGGCAAAGCTCTGGTCAGGCGGTTTTGCGAGGCCTCTCTTCCCGAAATCAGATACCCTCGACTGCAGCGTGAGTAAGTCTACATCAAGGAAGATGACAATCCCGCCGGACTTGAGGTAAGCCATGGAGGCGTCACTATAGACCGCACTGCCGCCGGTGGCGATGACGTGGTTGTGAACGGCAAGACCGAGGAGGACCTCCTCTTCAGCTTTCCGCAGTGCAGCGTATCCGTCTTCATCAACAATGTCCTGCAACGTGCGTCGGTGCGACGTTTGGATAAGTACGTCTGTATCCACGAAGTCCCGTGAGGTCATCTTAGCAAGGATCACCCCAACCGTGCTCTTTCCTGAACCGGGCATCCCGATCAACACAATGTTTGACTGTGTCGGTGTCATCATTCGTCGAAACTGACGAGTCTGCAGAAAAAGGTCTTTTTGACTCATTGACTCAACCTTTACAACCTTCAACCTTTCAACCTTTGTCGGACCAAATTATGTGTTTGAATTCTATGATAAAACATTCCAAAAATAGCTGTTTTCGGCGCTTAGCCCGTACTTTTCAGGGGTAATAGGAAGGCTGTAAGACGTTTGGGATTCTCTCAGTTCGTAATCACCCCTTTCCCCTGAAATTTTACGGCCGACATCCCAATAGATTCATAGTGATCTATCCAATATCGCTTGAGCAGAAACTCGTTTCGCAGGAATTCGGACAGGTTATCTCGATTATTCTAAATTTTCTGCATCGGCCAAATCTTGCGGACGACCAGTAGCTCGCTTATTTTGTTTTAAATTTTCAAGATCAATAAAATTTATTTTGATTCCTTGAATTTCAATCCCTATTCTTTCATTATAGCAATCCTCAAATTTAATTTTTTTTAATGTCGTTAAAATATCAATCCGATTTGGAGGATAACCAAGTTGAATAACCTGGTTGCCTTCAAGAAAATCCTCTTTCGTGAGACCCAACGATCCAAAACCAAATGCTTCAAGTGCCTTTACAACATTATTCGCGTTCTCCGGTGAAAGCTCGATCCATACATCAAGACCTTTGGTATAGCGAGGATATCCATGAAATGCGACAGCATACCCGCTAACCACCAAATATCTGACGCTATGAACGTTTAACAATTCGATAAACTCTTTGAAATCCTTGCTCAGCATTATATCTCCATGAATTATATTCTTTTCGAATTTGCTCTAAGGCATCCAACCGCTCTTGGTATGTTTTTGATTGCCAAAATACAAAATCTTTCGGTTGTTCGTTTATTTTATATTTTTTAACGGTCTTGCTTATACTCATAACATCCTCTTGCTTTTTTCAGTTGATGAAGCCCGCCCATATTTTTTAACCTTGGCCAACATTGATAATAGATAAAAAAGTAATCAATTGAAAAGCAAAATGCGGAAATAAGGTACATGAAACTGTGCAAACCGGAATCCATGATTCCATCCGGTTGTCATGCCCAAAGGGGAGGTGAAATCTATCTTATTGGATCAACTTGAAAAAGTCAAGATCGGAACTTCACAAAAATGGGATTCGACACCAGGGTTCCGTGTCCGCGCATGTCCATGCGATAGTAAATTTTTTCTCCCGGCCGGAAGTATCGATCTTCATAATCGATTTTCATGGGGAGTTTGCCGCTAAAGGTCTCGATCCGTTTTCCGGACCGGATCAGGCGGATCTTCACCTCTTTTTCAACCGGGTTTTTAAAGTCCAGCGAGATCCGGATTCTGGGATGACCGTCTAAAACAATTTCTTCACCCAAGGTCGCTTTGGCGCCGCCGGCCGAAACCGAAAATTCATGGAGCTGGATCCCCTGAGGGTAGTTTGTGCGGACGGCATACATCCGGCCGGCTTGCAAGGCGGAGAGGATGTCGCTTTTTGTTTTTCGGTGAACCAGAAATACGGTCGGAAAGTCCCCCAGTTTCTGGCCGGCCCCGCCGTCTTTGTGAAAATCCGCGGTTGCAATTCCCCAGGCCGGCCGCTCCCTTTTCCCAGCGCAGTACGCCTGCAGGACCCGGTCCCACTGTCTGCCCGGTTCGGTCGCGCTGATGGTATCCCCGTATACTGCGGCAAAGCCGGTATAGCCGTGGGAATCTTCCAACACTTCCGGATAGGGTGCTGTATTGAGAAAGACCGGCCCCAGTTTTCGAACGCCCGAGCGGGTTTCGGGGTAATTCCAGAAGGTAAATCCGTTTTTCCGGTTCACATCGTCGATCAGGAGCTGGTAGGGTGCAATCCCTTGATCGCCGTCGTATTGGCTGAAGGGGGAGCTTCGGAAGGGGTGGGCATCGATCATGCCCAGAACACAGACCGCACTGATGAGGATGCCGGAAATTCGAAACACCCCTTTTTCTTTCAGCAGGAACAGTCCGAGAATAAAGGCACTGAAAAACATAATGGTCCGGGGCAGGAAGCGCAGCAGATAGCGGATTGAAAAACCGTTATGGATAATGGGGAGGGTGCGATAGTCCTGCGCCTTTTCCAGCCCAATTGTCAGCAGCCGCTTTTCATGATCGTGGGCGGTCAGGTTTCGCGAAAGCAGGGACCCCTTCCAGTAGTAGAAGGGCGCCGTTTCGGATCCGGGAATCAGGATTATTTCCGGAAATTTTTGCCGGGTTTTTTTTAGCGCTTCCAGGTAGTTTTCAGCGCCCGACCGATTGATGGAATTCAGTTCAGCTTTTTTTTTAAAAATATTTCTGAAAGGGAGCAGGCCGTATTCAATGACCATGCGGTCGTGGTCGTTCACAAACAGAACCTCGAACCCTCTTTCCCCGGCCAGGCGTGCAAGAACGGCGATATCATAGGCCCCGTCGCTGAAGGTTGAGCGGGTGTCGATCAGGCCGCTAACCTGCAGGAAGGGAAGGGGGGCTTCTTCAGGTGCGCCGGCCGGCGGCTGCGCCTGTGAAACGGACTGGAGGGAAGGCGGATTCGATTCAGAAGCCGATGCCGGGGGCGTCAGGAACATGACTGACAAACAGAATAGAAACAGGATTTTTTTGCCGGGCATGAACGGCTCCCTTGCAGATTCTTAATCGGTAAAATAAAAATTGAAATAAGGCATTGCCGGTCATAATAGCGGAAAAATCCATGGCGATCAATCCTTTCCCTGCAATTGCGCCAACAGGGTTTCACGCCTTGACAAGCCGCAGGAATCGGTTTAAAAAACAAGCCTTGTTTCCAGGGAAGACGCCGTCCACAAATCCGTCAGGACTGTTGATGGTCTCCCGGAATGATTTTTCATGACGGAAGTGATCGTGACTATCAATGCAACCTTTGCTGCAAATGCTTAAATCTGACGCCTGCCCGGATTGGTGGCTGCCGGGCGACCGGGCGCCGGAGCCGGGAACCGCACCGGTTCAGGCGGCGCTTTTCCGTGTAAACGAACCCCTGCTGCTCATCGATCTGGACGGTCAAATCGCGTCCGGACGCGGCGGCACGGTAGTTTTTCAAAAGGTGCAGCCGCCGGGATTCAATGGGCATCCCCTGCTGGCCTACGTACCGCAGCTTCATCCCCGGCAGTTGGGCGACCCGACTTTTAAAAAAAGATACGGGCTTACCTACGGTTATGTCGTCGGCGCCATGGCCAACGGCATCACTTCGGTTGAAATGGCGGCAGCTGCCGGCCGAGCCGGAATGATGGGCTTTTTCGGAGCAGCCGGTTTGGAGCCCGCTGAAATCGATAAGGCCATTTACCGGCTGCAGCAGCAGCTCCCGGATCAGCCCTTCGGTTTTAACCTGATCAACAGCCCCAACGAACCTAATCTGGAAGCGGCGGTGGTGGATCTTTACCTGAAGCGGGGAATCCGGCAGTTGAGCGCCTCGGCCTATATGGAGATGACGCTGCCGCTCGTGTACTATCGCGTCAAAGGGATCCGTCAGGATGCCGGCGGCCGGGTTGTCTGCCCCAACCGCGTTATAGCCAAGGTGTCCCGGGTTGAGGTGGCCCGCAAGTTCTTTTCACCGCCGCCCCCTAAACTGCTGCGCGCGCTGCTGGAAAAAAATCTGATTACCTCTGAGGAAGCGGAGCTGGCCGCCCATGTCCCCCTGGCCCAGGATCTGACGGCAGAGGCAGACTCCGGCGGGCATACCGACAACCGGCCGGCCCTGGCGCTCCTGCCGACGATGCAGGCCCTGCGGGATGAACTGTCTGCCAAACATCATTATCAGGAACCGATTTGCGTGGGCCTGGGCGGCGGCATCTCCACGCCGGATGCCACGGCGGCTGCTTTCAGCATGGGAGCCGCCTATGTCCTGACCGGTTCGATCAATCAGGCCTGCGTGGAAGCCGGTACTTCCGAAACTGTCCGGCAGATGCTGGCGGAAGCCGGGCAGGCCGATGTGGTCATGGCGCCGGCGGCCGATATGTTTGAAATGGGCGTCAAGGTGCAGGTGTTGAAAAGGGGAACCCTGTTTCCCTTCCGGGCGGCCCGGCTTTATGATTTCTATCAGACCTATGAAAGCCTGGAAGCGATTCCCGCCAAAGAAAAAGAGATTTTGGAACGCGATTATTTTCACTGCAGTTTCGGACAGGAGTGGGAACAGACCAGGGAATTTTTCAGCCGGCGCGACCCCATACAGATCGACCGGGCTGAAAAGGATCCCAGGCATAAAATGGCCCTCGTATTTCGCTCATACCTGGGACGGTCTTCCGCCTGGGCCAATTCGGGAGACCCCGCCCGCAAAATCGATTATCAGATCTGGTGCGGTCCGTCCATGGGGGCATTTAACGAGTGGACCCGGGGCACGTTTCTGGCCGAACCGGAAAACCGCACCACCGTGACGGTTGCCATGAATCTTCTTTTCGGGGCGGCCGTTAAAACCCGCTGCAACTGGCTGCGATGCCAGGGGGCGCCCCTTCCGCCGGAAGCGGAACGTTTCAGACCCATGAAACTCGATGAAATTCAAAAACGGTTGCAATCATGACGGTTGTTCGGTTGTTGCATTCATATAACAACCTACCCGTGGTTTAAAAATGTTGTGAATCGATTATGCAGGGCTGAAACATTAAGCAGTTTCGCATGGCGCCACTGATGCAGGGGAGGGAGGGTTTGATTTTCCGGAAGGGTGGATTCAGACCGGAATTCCTGATGGACGGGTAACCCTTTGTATTGAGCCGGCGCCGTAGAAAGAATCCCGCGGATAACATAGTGAAATCCGTAAAGGCCGTTGACCGGTTCCGCATCCGGTTGAATATATATCTGATAGGCCTGGATCAGGCGCCCGATGTCCGGGTTTAACGCGGGTTGAATCGGGTCAAAGTAAAAGCCGTGCCTAACCAGCCAGTCATGCAAGTCGGCCAGAATTTGCCTGCTTTCCGGCACGGTATACTTTAAATCGGCAATCAGGTGACCGCCCAGATAGACTGTAAAGGCATCGGCCGGATTGTACTGACGGGCATAACCGGACTGCAGCCCCCCCAAAGGGTCCGGAGGCAACAGCTCCCGCGACCAGCGCTTCCACTTGGCCAGTTTAATTCCCAGCTTTTCAGAGACTTCCCGGTTAGAAATAAATTTTAGCATGTCCGATTTCTTCTTGAGAGGTTGATGTATCAATATATCAACCTGAAAAATTTTCGTCAACTTCTTGCAATTTTTTTTTTAATGGAATATATTATCACGTTCAAAACAAGCTAAAAATGAATACGGTTTCGACAGATTCAATAATGCCCATGCCGCTTTATAATAAATCAAATACCGATCCGGCCGAAAGCGCCATCGCCATCATCGGCATGTCCTGCTTTTTCCCGAAATCGTCCCATTTAAAGGAATACTGGAAGCTTCTCTTTCAGGGCGAGGATGCCATCAGCGCCGTTCCGGATACGCACTGGTCGGTTCAGGATTATTTTAACGCCGATCCCAAAACGCCCGACCACGTATACTGTAAACGCGGCGGTTTTCTTCCTCCGATACTGTTTGACCCGTTGGAATTCGGAATTCTGCCGGCGGCACTGGAAGCGACCGACACATCCCAACTCCTGGCCCTGGTGGCGGCCAAACGGGCTTTGGCTGATGCCGGTTACGGCGACGGCCGGCCCTTTAACCGTGAGCGCACCAGCGTTGTTTTGGGGGTGACCGGAACCCAGGAACTGGTGATCCCCCTGAGCACCCGGCTGGGGCATCCGGTGTGGCGCAGGGCCATGGTCGCCGCCGGCCTGCCGGCCGACAAAACGGAAGAAATCATCCGGACGATATCCGATTCCTATGTATCCTGGCAGGAGAACTCGTTTCCCGGACTGCTGGGAAATGTGGTTGCCGGCAGAATATCGAGTCGCCTGGACCTGGGAGGAACCAACTGCGTAGTGGATGCGGCCTGCGCCAGCTCCATGGGTGCGATCCATATGGCCGTCATGGAACTGATGTCCGGCCGCAGCGATATGGTGATTACCGGCGGCGTGGATACCCTCAACGACATATTCATGCACATGTGTTTTTCCAAGACCCAGGTGCTCTCCGCCACCGGAGACGCCCGGCCCTTTTCCAAAAATGCCGATGGAACGGTTCTGGGGGAAGGGATCGGCATGTTGATATTAAAACGGCTGCCGGACGCTGAAAATGACGGGGACCGGATTTATGCCGTGATCCGGGGCATCGGATCGTCCAGCGACGGTAAATCCCAGAGCATTTACGCCCCCCGGGCGGAAGGCCAGGTCAAGGCACTGCGAAACGCCTACCGCAGCGCCGGGATTAGACCCGCTACCGTTGATCTGGTGGAAGCCCACGGCACCGGGACCAAGGTCGGGGACCGTGTTGAATTCCAGGCCCTGAAGGAGGTGTTTGCCGACACAGGTGGAAACGGCCGGCGCCGGGCGCTCGGCTCCGTGAAATCCATGATCGGCCACACCAAGGCCGCCGCCGGCGCCGCCGGCATGATCAAGGTCGCACTTTCATTGTACAATAAAGTGCTGCCCCCCACTCTCAAAGCGGATGAGCCCGATCCGGGGCTGAATTTAATCCGGAGCCCGTTTTATTTAAACACCCTCAGCCGGCCGTGGCTTTCCCGTGAAACCCATCCCCGCCGGGCCGCCGTGAGCGCCTTCGGTTTCGGCGGAAGCAATTTTCATGCGGTCCTGGAAGAATATCAACCAGTTAAACCGGAAGTCTCCTGGGATGGTTCCATCGATATCTTTGCCTGGTCGGCTGCATCCAGGTCGGAAATCGTCAAAAAACTGGCCGCTTTGAAAACCGTTCTGGACGCGGAACTTACGGATAATGGATTGAATGCAGCCGCCGCTGCAAGCCGCACCGGGTTTTCCGCTCTCGACCCCCATCGGCTGCTGGTGGTCTTTGACTGCAGAGAGGAAAGAGCGGAGGGGCTGTCCAAACGCATTGCCCGCGCCATTGAAATGCTGTCCGATCCCAAGATCCCGGAACAAGTTCCGCCGGAATTGAATCTGCCGGATGTATACTACGGCGCCCCACCGGTGAATGGCGCGCTTACGGCAAGAAAGATCGCTTTTGTTTTTCCGGGTCAGGGAAGCCAGTATGTGGGCATGGGCCGCGATCTCTTCTGTCTTTTTCCGGAAGCGTTCAACGTCCTGGAAAGCGCCAACCGGAAATTTACCGGCGCCGGGCAACTGGGCGACATTATTTTTCCACCGCCTCCAGAAACGGAGAACGATCGCCGCGAGCAGGAAGCGTTGCTGTGCCGCACGGAGATTGCCCAGCCGGCCATCGGCGCCGTCAACCTGGCGATGCTGAATATCATCCGGCGCTTCGGGCTGGAACCGGATGCCGCCTGCGGCCACAGTTTCGGCGAATTGACCGCCCTGTGCGCGGCCGGCTGGATCGACCCGGAAACGCTGTTTGATATGGCAATTGCCCGGGGCAAATTCATGGCCGAAGCGGCTGCCGGCGATCATTCCGGCCGCCGGACAGGCGCCATGCTGGCGGTGAACGCACCGCTGCACGAAATTGAGAAGCTGGCTGCCGCTCTGCCCTCGGTGGTTCTGGCAAATCGCAACAGCCGATCCCAGGGGGTCCTGTCCGGTCCCGTCGATGCAATCGACGCTGCCGAAAAAAAATGCATTGAATCGGGTTTTAAAACCCGCAGGCTGCCCGTATCCGCGGCATTTCACAGCCCGCTGGTAGAGGGAGCGCAAGTGCCGTTCCGGCAGGCTTTAGCCGCGCTCAAGATTACCCCCACCCGAACGCCGGTGTATTCCAACAGCACTACCGAACCTTTTCAGACGGATTCCGAGGCGGTAAAGGATCTGGTTGCCGCACAGATCGCTCGTCCGGTGGATTTTGTTGCCGAAATTGAAAATATGTACCGGGCCGGCATTCGCACCTTTGTTGAAATCGGCCCTAAATCCGTTTTGACCGGACTGATCCGGTCGATATTGAAAGATCAGGATATTCAGGCGCTGTCCCTGGATGTTGCCGCCGGAAAACGATCCGGACTGGCGGATCTTGCCCGGACACTTTGCCGGCTTGCGGCCGTCGGACATCCGGTTAGATTCAGCCGCTGGGAAATTCCCGTCGCCGAGACGTCCCGGCCGCGCCTGCCGGTTTCGGTTCTGGGGGCTAACTTTAAACCCAAACAGGCTGAAAAAACGGCGACGGCGCCGAACCGGAATCCGAATCATCACAATCATCCCATAACCAGTGGTCGTGAAAAAAAGAGTGTGGAAAAACCCATGAGCGTGAAACAGGAACCCATGGATAAAGGAAAACATGAAGATCCGGTTTTCCTCAGCGACACCTTCAGCGTTCTTCAGGAAGGTCTCCGGTCGATCCAGGCATTGCAGGCCAGCACCGCCCAGGCCCATCAGAAATTTCTGGAAACCCAGGCTGAATCCGGCCGTGTCTTGCAGAAAATGATGGAGAGCGCCCGGCGCCTCACGGAAAAAGCACTGGGAATTCCAACCGTGGTGGAGACGCAGGCGCCGCTTTCAGCGGATAAATATTCCGTTTCGGATCATGCGGCCGTGCCAATGGTTGAGTCCCTGACGGCCGAACCGCTGCAGCCGAAGCCGGCCATTCCAATTGCAAGCAAGCCTGAACCCGCAATAAGTCGCCCGGCGGGGGAGGTACGGCCCCGGGCGGACCGGAAGATTCAGGAGACCCTGCTGGCGGTGGTGAGCGAACTGACCGGCTATCCGGCGGAGATGCTCGGTCTGGAAATGGACATCGAAGCGGACCTGGGGATCGATTCCATCAAGCGGGTGGAAATACTTTCTACGCTGGAAGAGCGGCTGCCGGGACTCCCGCCGGTTTCACCCGATCTGATGGGCCGCCTCAAAACCCTGGCCCAGATCGTTGCACATTTTACCACCGAAGAAAAGACGGTGTTTGACGGTCCGCCGGCTGAAGCGTCTCTTCAGGCTGCTGACCGGCACCCGCAAGACCGCAGGGTTGATGAGCCCCGGAAAGATCATGCTGGAATCAAGGAGACCCTGCTGGCGGTGGTGAGCGAACTGACCGGCTATCCGGCGGAGATGCTCGGTCTGGAAATGGACATCGAAGTGGACCTGGGGATCGATTCCATCAAGCGGGTGGAAATACTTTCTACGCTGGAAGAGCGGCTGCCGGGACTCCCGCCGGTTTCACCCGATCTGATGGGCCGCCTCAAAACCCTGGCCCAGATCGTTGCA
>Ga0209164_1000667_pt1 | contig 67121 bp, 75 predicted proteins | sample MTBNYHSulfiMetaG_FD_187458 | JGI IMG/M metagenome (GOLD analysis project Ga0209164, IMG submission 187458) | Enrichment culture microbial communities from rom New York Harbor, USA that are MTBE-degrading - MTBE-NYH (New York Harbor Sulfidogenic)... | ecosystem: Environmental > Aquatic > Marine >... | reverse complement strand
TGGGAAAGGATCTACAACGAGGTCAGGCCGCATCGGTCACTGGACAATCTAACCCCTAAAGAGTATATTCAAACTAATTACCCTCAGTGTTGGCCCCAAGTGTCTCATATGTATTGAACCCATACAAAAACTTGTATCGCTGGTATGGCTATGCTACAATGAGTCGTACATAAAGCGTCATTCAGCTGTTATTCCCCCACCTGTGGGGGTTTTCATTCACACACAATCAGAAGAGCAGCCAGGTTGAGGGGACGCTATGAGAGAATCTGATTGGAGGACTGAATTATGAGATGTCCGCATTGCCAAAGCGTGAATACACATGTGATCGATACCACCCACGATGCTAAAGGGGGCATACGGCGCCGGCGCGAGTGCGAGGACTGCAGCGAACGCTTCAGCACCTACGAACGCGCCATCCAGGCCACTCCCCTGGTGATCAAGAAGGACAACACCCGCGAGGAATTCGATCGCGAAAAGCTGCTGCAGGGCATTCTGCTTGCCTGCGCCAAGCGCCCTGTGCCGGCAGCCGAGATTGAGCGGCTGGCGGGCGAGGTTGAATCCAAACTCCAGACCATGAACAAGCTGGAAGTGCCCTCACGCGTGATCGGCGACCTGGTCATTCGTGGATTGAAAGACATGGACCATGTGGCCTACATCCGTTACGCGAGCGTATATTTGCCGTTAACCAACCTGAAAGACATCCAAAAGGAAATCACCGAACTTCTGAAAACCGAAGGAGATTAGACCATGCCCGCTGCCACCAAGAAGACATCACGCTCCATGCTCCCCACCCCGCGCATGCCCAAGGGGCTTCTCCAGGCCGAGATCAGCGAAAATGCTTACCAGGTGCTCACCCGGCGCTATATCCGCAAGGGCGAGAACGGCGAACTGACCGAGACCGTCGAGGAGATGTTCTGGCGCGTCGCCTTCCATATCGCCAAGGTTGAGAAAGCCTGGGGCGTAGACATCATGGAACGCGCGGTGGAATTCTATGAACTTCTGGTGACGCGGCGTTTCTTCCCCAACTCCCCCACCTTCACCGGCGCCGGCACCCCGCTGGGGCAGCTGGCTGCCTGTTTTGTGCTGCCCATCTCGGATGACATGGGACGCCAATCCGACGGCATCTTCCAGACGCTGCGCGATGCTGCCCTCATCCAGCAGACCGGCGGCGGGAACGGCTTTTCCTTCTCCTCATTGCGCCCGAGCGGTTCATTGGTGAACGCTTCGGCAGGCAAAGCCACCGGCCCGATCGGCTTTCTGCGCGTCTATGACAACGCCTTCGGCGAGATCGCCCAGGGCGGCACGCGCCGCGGCGCCAACATGGCCGTCCTGCGCGTGGACCATCCCAACATCGAGGAATTCATCACCTGCAAGACCAACGAGAACCACATCACCAACTTCAACATTTCCGTCGGCATCACCGACGCTTTCATGCGCGCGGTGGAGAACGACGAACCCTGGGAGCTGCGCTTCCCGGATGTGCACCATCCCCTCTATCGCGGTTTCAAGGGCACACTGGAGGAAGCGGAAGATGCCGGCATCCCCATCATCACCCACAAGACCGTCGGCGCGCGCGAACTTTTCAACCTGATCGTCAAACAGGCGCACCATAACGGCGAACCCGGCCTGCTCTTCCAGGACAGCGCCAACCGCGGCAATCCCCTGCCCCATCTCTACCAGCTGCAGGCCACCAATCCCTGCGGCGAGCAGTGGCTCGGGCCCTACGAGAACTGCTGCCTGGGCTCCATCAACCTCTCGCAGTACTTCGCGCCCGAAGGCCGCGTGGACTGGGACGCGCTGGCGCGCGACACCCGCTTGGCCACGCGCTTCCTGGATGACGTGGTGGACGCCAACCAGTATGTGCCGGCGGTTCCGCAGTTAAAAGAAGCCGCCATGCGCGCCCGCCGCCTGGGACTGGGCATCATGGGTCTGGCTGACCTGATGTTCCACGCCGGGATCCGCTACGGCTCCAAAGAAGGCCAGGAATTCGCCTCGCAGGTGCTGGAATTCATTCGCTTCCACATCATGAAGACCAGCATTGAACTGGCCACAGAGCGCGGCGCATTCCCTGCCATCAAAGGCAGCATCTACGACCAGGACAACCTCCAGTGGCAGCCGCCGCAATCCATCGTGGAATACGAGCACGACTACGGCCGCCCCGCGGTCATGTGGATGGAGATCGTGGAGGGCATCCGCCGCCACGGCATCCGCAACGCCGCCCAGACCACCATCGCCCCTACCGGCACCATCGGCACTGTGGCAGGCTGCGAGGGTTACGGCTGCGAGCCAGTTTTCGCGCTGGCCTACGTGCGCCACGTGAACGACAACGGGCAGGACCTGCAGCTCGCCTACGCCTCTCCGCTCTTCGAGCAGAAGCTGGAGGAAGTGGGCATGGAGCCCGATCTGCGCAAGCGCGTCATCGAGCGCGTGCTCAACGAAGGTTCCTGCCAGAAGATCGAGGAAATTCCCGAATTCATGCGGCGCTATTTCGTGACCGCGTCCGATATCAGCGCGGAGGAGCATGTCGGCATGCAGGCCGCCATGCAGGCCTTCGTCGATAACAGCATCTCCAAGACCATCAACTTCCCGCATGAAGCGCGCGAAGAGGATGTGGCCACCGCCTACCTGAAGGCCTGGCGCGAGGGCTGCAAGGGCATCACCGTCTACCGCGCGGGCTCGCGCGAGAAGGAAGTGCTGGAAACCGCGGCCACCGCCTCCAGCAAGCTCACCGACGCGCGCGACCTGAGCCGCGTCGCAGAGCAGGAGAAAACGCCCGCCTGGATCAGGGAGGACGGCGCGCTCAAACCGGTCTTCTTCCAATCCACCAAGAAACCGCGCCCGCGCTGCCTGATGGGCTTCACCTACGGCATCGAGACGCCGGTCGGTAAGACCTTCGTCACCGTCAACGAGAACGGCGGTATGCAGCCGTTTGAAGTGTTCATCAACACCGCCAAGGCCGGCTCGGATGTGGCCGCAGATTCGGAAGCCATCGCCCGGCTCATCTCCTATGTGCTGCGGCTCTCCTCGCCGGTGGAACCCACCCAGCGCCTGCAGGAGATCTGGCGCCAGATCTCGGGCCTGGGCGGCGGGCGCCCGTTGGGCTTCGGCCCCAACCGCGTGCGCTCCCTGCCCGATGGGGTCGGCCAGGTGCTGGCCGAGTACATCGAGGAACGCTCCGAGCGCCTCAACATGGGCCAGCCGCCCAGCATGGACCAGCTCATGGAGGGCGAAAATCTGAAATCCTCAGATGACATCGAGTCAATTGTCGGCGCGCACGATAATCCATCCGCGGATTTGCTGGTAGGGGCGCACGGAAGTGCGCCCATCGAAACCGCCTGGACGCCCGAACCGGAGAAAGCATCCATGGCTATCGGCGACCTCTGCCCCGAGTGCGGCGCCGCCTCCCTCATCAACACCGAGGGCTGCGTCAAGTGCTACCAGTGCGGATATAGCGAGTGTTAACAATTTCAACTTGGTAGGGGCGGACGGCCGTCCGCCCGCGGATTTACTGGTTGGGGCGCCGGGCGCCTGCCCTCGGTTTTCCTCGAGGGTTGCGCCCTTTTTTTCCCGCCGGCTGAGCCCGTCGAAGCCGCGTAGGGAATGTGGTTCCCCCCCACCGATCCCCGCTGGCGTCCTCGCCAGCGGTCGATATCTAAACCACCGGCTGAGCACCTGTCCCCAGCTCTTTTGGGGATTTCGAAGCTAATATCAAAATCTGCCATAGGTCATTCTGCTCGAAGAGCACTCTTTGAGTGAGCGAAGTGAGTGCAAAGCCTCCCCGCAGGGGACTGAGAAACGGTGCGTAGCCCACCCTTGGGTGTCCCCTTCAGGGGAAGGGTCTCGGCCAGGATTCCCAAGGTTGCTAAAATGCAGAGCGAGATTCCCATGGCACTCGAACGCAGTGAGAGAGTTCGCCCTATCGGGATCAGAATGACAGATAGACGAGCAAGACATGCCGTTTCAGTTCATGTTCATCAGGCCGAGACCCTAAAGGTTTTTGAAACCTTTAGGGTCTTTGTCGCTTCCCCTCAAAATTTGACTAATCAATTGATCAGGGGTATAACACACCAATCTTTATCGACTTTAGAAAGCCTTACTTAATGAAATCATCCTCCCTCGCCCTCACCATCGCCAAAAAAACCGCCCACCTCATGCTCGGCTACGCCCTCTACGGGCTGGGCATCGTCCTCACCCTCAACGCCAACAAAGGCATGGCCCCCTGGGGCGTCCTCCATCAAGGGCTGTCGCTCCAGTTCGGTTTCACCATTGGCGCCGCCACCCAGATCGTGGGCATCTTTGTCATCATGATGGATCTGATCCTCGGCGAACGCGTCGGCTGGGGCACCATCGGCAACGTCATCTTCATCGGCTTCTTCATCGACCTGATCAACAAGAACGGCTGGGTGCCCGTCTACCAGAACACCTGGGCGGGCTACGGCGAGATGCTGGTAGGCACCGCGGTCATGGCCCTCGCCACCTATGTGTACCTCAGCGCCCAGCTCGGCGCCGGCCCTCGTGACGGCATGATGATCGCCCTCACCAAGCGCTCGCGCATGCAGGTCGGGCTTATCCGCAACCTGATCGAGATCGGCGTCCTCATCGCCGGCTACTTCCTGGGCGGGACTGTCGGCCTGGGCACCCTCTTCATGACCATCGGCTTCGGGCGGCTCATCCAGTTATTCTTTCACTGGTTCAAGTTCGACGTGCGCCAGGTGCGCCACCGCTACGTCGATGAGGACTTCGCCCTGCTCTTCCAGCGCTTCCGCAGCAAAAAAGCGGAATGATCCAATAAATTCCTTTTCCATTTCCTTCCATATAATTGAATAATGGCAAAAAACAGAGATCGTCACCCCCTGCGCCTGAAGGGCTACGACTACACCCAGCCCGGCGGGTATTTTGTGACGATCTGCACATTCCAGAACCAGAATACTTTTGGTGAAATTGTCGATGGTCATATGATCCTGAATGATTTCGGTCGATTGGTAGAGGATGAATGGAAAAGAACTGAGATCATAAGAAAAGAAATTACGTTGGACGATTTTGTTATCATGCCCGATCATCTACATGGCATCATCATCATAGATTATGTAGCAGACCTGGTAGGGGCGCACGGCGTGTCCTCATTCGAAAACGATAACCCTTTGGTAGGGGCGCACGGCCGTGCGCCCCTACTGAGAATCACCGGATCACTCGGTTCCATCATCGCAGGGTTTAAATCATCAGCAACAAAAAGAATAAACCTAATTCGTGGTACACCGGGTACATCCGTCTGGCAGCGCGGCTACTTTGACCGGATCATCCGAAATAATAAGGAATTGGACCGCGTACGCGAATACATCCGAACCAATCCTGTGAATTTCGGCGATGATAAACCCCTGTTTTAGCCCGTAGAGACACGATACTGCCGTGTCTCTACGTTTTTAACGAATAACGCTTACCCAATTCCAGTGTTAAACTATCACGAATCCCATAAACCAACGGAGAATCCATGAAGCCGAAAAACACTGCCCTGCCGCTGCGCACCAAACTCCTCTTCAGCACCGGTGACCTCAGCACCAGCATCCCGCTCGCCATCCTCATGTTCTTCCAGCTCTACTTCCTGACCGACGTCGCCGGGCTGCGTCCCGATTACGCCGGCTGGTCGGTGGGCTTGAGCCGAATCTGGGACGCGGTCAACGATCCTCTCTTCGGCCTGCTCTCCGACCGCATCCGCACCCGCTGGGGGCGCCGGCGCGCGCTGCTGCTCTTTGGCGCCGTCCCGCTCGGCCTCACCTTCATGCTCATGTGGGTCGTACCGCCTTTTGGGCAGATGGGCATGGCAATCTATTACGCCCTGGCCTTCATCCTCTTCGACACCTGTTTCACCGTCGTCCATGTCGGCTACAACTCCTTGACGCCCGAAATGACCCGCGACTACGACGAGCGCAGCTCGCTCAACGGCTTCCGCATGGTCTTCTCCATCGCCGGCACGCTGGGCGCCATCATACTCGCCACCGTGCTGGGCTGGTCCATCAGCGATCCGCGCCAGCTCTTCCTCATCCTGGGCGTCGGACTGGGTGCGGTCTCCATCCTGCCGGTCCTGATCGTGTTCAAGATCACCCGCGAGGAACCCGTGGAAAACCTGCCCGCTCCCCTGCCCCTGCGCGAGGCCATGCGGCATACCCTCGTCAACCGGCCGTTTCGCCAGGTGATGGGTCTGTATCTATTGAGCTGGACCTCCGCCAGCATCCTGGCCGCCGTTTTGGTCTATTACGCCAACTACTACCTGCGCATCCCCGACCAGGCCAACTACTTCGTATTGATCGCGGAAGGTTCAGCCATCCTCTTCATCCCCTTCTGGGTATGGGTCTCCCGCCGGCTCGACAAGCGCCGCGCGTTCATTTTAGGCAGCGTCTCCTGGGTCTTCATCCTGCTGGGCATCGCCGTCCTGCGCCCCGATCAGGTCGGGCTGGCATATGTGTCGGCGGCGCTTTCCGGCTCCGGCATCGCCACCGCCTACGTGATCCCCTGGTCGATGGTGCCGGATGTGATCGAGAATGACCAGCTCCGCACCGGCCAGCGACGAGAGGGTTCTTTCTACGCCTTCGCCTCCTTCTTCCAGAAACTGGCCACCGGCGCCGCGCTGTGGGGTATGGGCCAGGCGCTCAACTTCACCGGATATCTCACCCCGTCGGCTGCTGGCGAGCTGCCGGTTCAGCCTGAAAGCGCGCTGAACGCCATTCGTTTCTTTGTCGGCCCGGTGCCGGCTGTCCTCTTGGCGCTGGCTGTCCTCTTCGCGCTGCGCTACTCCATCACGCGCTCCTCCCACCAGGAAACGCTGCGCAAGCTAGGCGATCTGGAAGCCGGCGCAGAAACCGCAAGCTAGCGCGCGAGCTGAGCGCTTGCCCTAGTATCTCATGGGATATCGAAGCGCTTGTGCTGAGCTCGTCGAAGCGCTTGTGCTGAGCGCTTTCCCTGGTTTCTCATGGGGTGTCGAAGCGCTTGCGCAGAATTTTCTTGGTTGAAAATATACTCAATTTCCTGGTTGGAGCGATTATTGCAACCATTGGTAATGAGGTTTGTATATAAAATTACTGCTGTAAACATTTGAATAAACATTGATACCATCTTGCGGGATGAGGGCGATCCGCAACGAAATCATGTACTCAATGCAGAGGATCAGAATGGCTGCTGACGCTTCAAAAATTAAAGATTACAATCCGCCCATCCTGCCGCTGGTTTCCACAGTCGCGATCATCTATTTCGTCTATTACCTCTACTGGAGGGCGGTCCACACTCTGAATCCCCAGGCGCCGTTTTTCTCCTGGATGCTGTGGGGCGCGGAAGCTTTCGGTGTTTTCTCCTATCTTCTCTTCACCTGGTACACGCGTAATATCAATCCGCTCGTCCCCTTCCATGAACCGCCGGAAGGATTAAAGGTGGATATCTTCATCCCGACCTACAACGAGGATCTGGACATCGTCGAAGCCACTGTGATCGGCTGCTGCAACGTCCATTATCCCCACACGACCTATGTGCTGGATGACGGAAGCCGCCCGCTGGTGCGTGAATTGGCGCTAAGGCACGGTTGCGAGTATATCGCCCGCCCCGCCCATGAGCATGCCAAGGCGGGTAACATTAATTACGCCCTTGAGCGCAGCTCCGGCGAATTCATCGTTATCCTGGACGCGGACATGGTCCCCCAGCCGGATTATCTCGACCGCACGCTGGGCTACTTCAGCGATGAGAAACTGGCGCTGATCCAGCTGCCGCAGGAGTTCTACAACCAGGATTCCATCCAGCATGCGGCCAGGTCCGGCTCCTGGCATGAGCAATCGCTCTTCTTCCGCGTCATCCAGCCCGGAAAGAACTACACCAACAGCGCCTTCTGGTGCGGCAGCCCGTCCGTGGTAAGGCGCAAAGCGCTCGAAGACGTGGGCGGCGTGGCCACCGAAACTGTCACCGAGGACATCCACACTTCCGTGCGCATGCACAGCCGGGGGTGGAAAACGCTTTTCGTCAATGAAGCGCTTGCCTTCGGCATCGCCCCGCAGACCATCAAGGCCTTCCTCGTGCAGCGGCTGCGGTGGGCGCAGGGTACCATGCAGCTCTACCGCAGCAAGGACTGCCCTTTGTGGATCAAGGGGTTGACCTTCCAGCAGCGGCTGGCGTACCTGTCCAGTTTTCTCGCCTACTTTGAATCCATCCAGAAGCTCATCCTCATCCTGACGCCCGTTGTCATTCTCGGTTTCGATATTTTTCCCATGAGCGTGGATTTCATCCCCTTCATTCTGCGCTGGGTGCCGTACTTTGGGCTCAATATCATCGCCAACCAGACCGGCGGGCGCGGCGTGTTCAACTACTTGAAGACTGAAAAATACAATCTGCTCAAGTCCATCGTGTTCGTCCAGGGTACGTTCACCCTCTTCATCAACAAACCCTTGAAATTCAAGGTCACCCCCAAGACCATCGACGATTCCGTTTACCGGCAGGAGCGCGAACAGATGGCAGGTTTCATTCTCATCTTTGGCGTGATCGCCTTTTCAATCGCCCTGGCGTTGGGAAAACTGATCCTGCAGACCTCCATGCGGGTGGCTCCTGACTCCTTTGTAATTGCGCTTATCTGGTCTGCCTATAATGCCTTCATCATCTTCCTGGCGCTGCGCGAGATCTTCACCAAGCGCCATGAACGCAAGAAATATCGTTTCCCCGTGGTCGCCTATGGCAAGGTCCTGGAAGCGGGATCCGGGAAAACCCTGATCGATTCGCGCGTCATCAACCTGTCCATCACGGGCGCCGGCTTGGTGGCGGATGAAGAACTCAAAACAAAGAAAAAAAACCTCTTGCTGCAGATTGAACCGGAGAAATTTGAGGACATGATCATCCCGGTCAGTAAATATATTAACCGCCCGGGGGTTCCTCCGGGGAAAACCTCCATCGGCATCGCCTTCACGGAAGACCTTGGTCCGCACCGCGGGCGCTTGTTCGAGTACCTTTTCATCCATCTGCCTAAGGTAGATGAGGCCAGTCTGTATCACATCAACGCCTGGGATCCGTGGAAGATTTTTCATAACAACCCGGCAGAAGTTGATAGCGGATCTGCACAAGATTAAAAATGAAAATTCATTGCTCAAATCGGAGCGCCAGAGCTGCTTTCGCCTGGTTAACGCTTTTAACAACGGCATTAATGGCTTGCGGACTGGTTCCGCCAAGGTCGCCCGTTTTGTCCCGCCCGCAGCCTGTGGAAGGGACTTTTTTTGGCGTCAACCTGGATTGGTCGGACCTTACCCCCGCGGAATACAACCAGGCGCTCGGACATAAGGCGGCGGTTTTCGTGCAGTTCTTTCAATTCCCGCTGGCCGGATCGGATTTCGCCCACCTAGACGCAACGGTAAAGTCGGTGAAAGCCGAAGGCGGAATGCTGATGATCACGCTTGAACCCTGGGGCGGGCTGGAAACGGTCACACCCGAAGCGGTGGCTGCGTTGGTCGAAAGGCTGGCGGAGTACAACGGCAAAGGAACCGCGCTGTTCGTGCGTTTTGCCCACGAGATGAACGGTTCCTGGTACCCCTGGAGCCAGCAGCCCACCGCGTATATTCAGTCCTACCGCATGCTCGCTGAAGCGGTCCACCGCGATGCGCCCGGCACGGCTATGGTGTGGGCGCCCAATTACGGCGGTGGCTATCCCTTCAGCGGCGGGTCATTTGAAGCCAAACCGGATCACCCGGATTTCACCTTGCTGGACACCGATCAGAATGGGGTTCTCAGCATGGAGGATGACCCTTACGCTCCCTACTATCCAGGCGATGATGCCGTGGACTGGGCGGGCATGACCATCTACCATTGGGGCAATCAGTATCCCTGGGGCGAGAACGAACTTCCCGAGCAGGACCAATTCATCGCGCAGTTAACGGGTGATTACAAAGGTTTGAACGGCGACAATACCGCCCTGCCTGACTTTTATGAGATCTTTCACCTCTCGCACGGAAAACCCATCGCCATACCGGAAACCGCAGCCCTTTACAACACGACCCGCTCCGGCCCCGATGAACTTGCCATTAAACAGGCCTGGTGGCACCAGGTGTTAAATTCCGAAATCCTCTCCGCGTACCCCGGAATCCAGATGATCAACTGGTTCGAGTGGAAAAAGCCCGAAAGCGAGATCAATGGAGAAGTGATCGATTGGCGCGCGTTGGGTACCAAGGCGATCGCCGAGCAATTCAAGCTCGACCTGCCTGTGGATCATCTGGTTTTCGCGCCCTAAAATGTTGGCAAGGGTGCACGGCTGTCCCCTAGTTTAACACCTTCTGGCAGGTGCATCTGGCGGTGCGCCCAAATTAACGCCTTCTGGTATCAGCCCACCGCTATGCGCCCAGTTTAACGCCTCCTGGTAGGGGCGCCAGGCGCCTGCCCTCGGTTTTCCACGAGGGTTGCGCCCAGATTAACGCCCTCTGGTATCAGCCCACCGCTATGCGCCCAGATTAACGCCCTCTGGTATCGACGCACGGTGTGCGCCCAATTTAACACCTCCTGGTAGGGGCGACAGGCGCCTGCCCTCGGTTTTCCACGAGGGTTGCGCCCAGATTAACGCCTTCTAGTATCAGCGCACGGCGTGCGCCCAGATCAACGTCTTCTGGCATCGGCGCCGGGCGCCTGCCCTCGGTTTTCCACGAGGGTTGCGCCCCTACCAGAAACATCTGAATTACATGATGTACGTTCGCCCCTGCACAGAATTCCGGGATCGCTTGGTTCAATAATCGTCGGATTTAAATCATCAGCAACAAAAAGAATAAACCTAATTCGTGGTACACCGGGTACATCCGTCTGGCAGCGCGGCTACTTTTACCGGATCATCCGAAATAATAAAGAATTGGACCGCGTACGCGAATACATCCGCAATAATCCCGCTGACATATAATATTTACGTAACCAACGGAGATAAACAGCCATGCCCAAACATTTGATCCTGGTCGCCGGCAACATCGGATCCGGAAAAACATCCCTCACCGAACGCATCGGCCAGCGGCTCGGCTGGCATACCGCCTATGAATCCGTGGCGGATAACCCCTACCTCCCCGACTTCTACAAGGACATGAAATCCTGGTCCTTCCACCTGCAAGTCTATTTCCTTGGCCATCGCGCCCGCCAGCATCAGGAAATGTCCCGCGATCCGCGCTCCGCTATCATCGACCGCAGCATTTACGAGGACGCCTACATCTTCTGCCGTGCGCTGAACCACCTGGGCAACCTCAGTGAGTTGGACTACCACACCTATCTCTCAGTCTTCAACCTGCTCGTTCCCACCCTGCCGCCGCCCTCCATGCTCATCTACCTGCGCTGCCCGGTGGAGGTGCTGATGGCGCGCATCCAGCAGCGCGCGCGTGACATCGAAACGGGCATCTCCGCCGAATATCTGGCGCTTCTGGAAAGCTATTACGACGAATGGATGCAGACCTTTGACGTCTGCCCCGTGCTGACTATACGCACAGACGACCTGGATTTTGTTCATAAGAAAAAGCACATGGACATCGTGCTCGACCGCATCCACGATAAACTTGCCGGTCGGGAAGAAGTAATTTTCGATTAGAGCTTATTCCCATGGCAGACCCACTCTATCCCTCATACCTCAACTTGATGGAAAATGGGGAGCTTGCGCGCCGAGCCGCGTCTGCCAGGCTGATCCTGGGGAAATGCTCTTTATGCCCGTGGAACTGCATGGTTGACCGGCTGTCGGGTGAAATGGGGCAGTGCCAGATCGGCGGTCAGGCGCGCGTGTACAGCTACATGGCGCACCGCGGGGAGGAGAAACCGCTCAGCGGGGCGCGCGGCTCGGGCACCATCTTCTTCTCCGGCTGCAATCTCCACTGCCAGTACTGCCAGAATTCAGACATCAGCCAGGACAATTACGGCATGGGGGTCAGCGCGGATGTTCTGGCAAGTATGATGCTCGACCTGCAGGCGCAGGAATGCCACAACATCAACCTGGTCTCCCCCACTCATATCCTGCCCCATTTCCTGGATGCGCTGTTGGTCGCGGTGGAAGAAGGACTGCGCTTGCCAATCGTGTACAACACCGGTGGGTACGACAAGATTGGCAGTCTTCAGCTTTTGGATGGCATCGTGAATATTTACCTGCCGGATATGAAGTACGCAGATGAGGACATCGCCCAAAGATACTCGGGGGTGAGGGACTACCCGGCTATCAACCAGGCAGCAGTCCGGGAAATGCATCGCCAGGTGGGCGATCTCGAAGTGGATGAGCGCGGTATCGCCAGCCGTGGATTGCTGGTGCGGCACCTCGTCCTGCCAAACGAACTGGCCGGCACCCGAGCGATCGCCGAATTCATCGCAGGAGAAATTTCCGCTGACACTTGCATCAATATCATGGACCAGTACCGGCCGGAATATAATGCCTGTAATTTCCCGCGGCTCAACCGTCGGGTGACCCGCCAGGAATATTACTTGGCTGTAGAGACGGTCAGGCATGCCGGCTTACACAGACTGGGTTAGAATAAAACCGGAGGGCGCCAGAAGGAGGTTTTCATGTGGAGGACTTTGAATTTCTTGGCGTATCTCATCGCCTGCGCGGCGGTGGTCAGCCTGTATATGAAAAGCGTCAGCCCCGCCCAATTGGGGTATGAAAAGGTAAAGGATCCCTATGCGTTGTGCAGGGGGTATCGCATCAGATCCATTGCCGCAAAATTACTGGCTTTCCTTTTTTTCATCCTCACCCGCAATCTGCCGTTAGCCAGTATTTATGCTGTGCCGTTCCGATGGCCACAGTGGTTGCTCTTCTCCCTCGCCTTGCTCCTGGGCATCCCTGGGCTTGCGCTGATGATCATAGGTCTGCAGGACCTGGGCAGCGAGAGTTATTCACCGGATAAATCAAACGAGCTCATAACGACCGGAATCTACGGAACCATTCGGCACCCGCAGTTCTATGAAGCTCTGCTCTGGCCGGCCATCGCCTTGGGCTTGAATTCCCAGTTGATGCTGGCGCTGGGGGCGCTTTGGATTCCGCTGGGGATCATCATGGCCGCTGCCGAAGAAACCGACCTTGTGATCCGCTTCGGCGAGCCGTATATCAAATACCGTGCAAAAACTGGAATGTTTCTGCCGAAAAGTAAATACGCGTCCAAATTCATCCAGGACGTGAATGATACGGTATCCGGTTTGTTCAGATCGGATGCGGATGAATAGTGGTTCAGCAGCGGTTAAAACTGGATCGGTATGGAATCAATGCGGTCATCAGTGAATACATCGCCAGGATTTTGGTGTTCTTGCTGCTGATCGCCGCATCCGGTGATTCTCGTTGAGGTCGTGCATGGCTGCTTTTTTGGCTGATGCTCGGGTTAAATTTTCTTTTCCATCTGGCCGTGGTGATCCCGCCGCAGGATCTCTACAACGAGCGCGGGTGGATCGCCCCAAACGCGGAGCCCTGGGACCGCCGGCTCCTGGTAGCATACGCATTGAGCGGCTACCTGGCGATGGTCGCGATGGGAGCGGATAAAAGGTTGCGTTGACAACTATTGATGAAACCTGGATGATCCATGGCGCGATCCTCCTTGGATTGAGCTATGCGTTAAGTGCCTGGGCCATGCGGGTAAACCATTATTTTTCCTCAATCGTCCGCATTCAGGATGAACGCGGTCAGGTCGTCTGCCATAAAGGTCCCCCACAGCGTCATCCGCCATCCCGGGTATTTCAGCGTTTTCCTCTTTTATCTTGGAGTGCCGTTGGTTTTGGGTGCCGCGATTGGTTTTGTGTTTTTGGTGATTATGGTCGCCTTGTTTGTATACCGAATCAAAAGGGAAGAGGAGACTCTAAGAAATGAGCTGCCCGGTTATGAGGAATATAGATCCCAGGTTCGCTACCGTCTCCTGCCGGAAATTTGGTGAACGTTAATCCTTAAGGAAATACTTCAACATACGGCAGACTGCCAGGGTCACCCACTCATCGGAGAATCCTTTGGAAGTTCCGCCATAGTGCGCGCGCCATAAACCATCCTCTCCTTGGTGTTCCATGAACCATTCCAGCGCATGCCCGACATCAGGATCTGCCGGATCAAATCCCAAACGCATGAGCGAGTCCATGACCGTCAGCAGATCCGTCCACCAGAAGGGAAATTGGAATTTAACCCAGTAATCAGCCGCCTGGTGCGAAGTGTACGCGTCTTTTTGGAAGAAACGGCTTTTGAGCAAACGCCCTGCATGGATCGCTTCCGGCGAATCTCGGTAAATTGGATGAGCGGCAAATGCGCGGATCACCATTCCCGTAACCAAGTGGGAGAAAGGCAGGGATCTATCCGGTGGGATAGGCGGTTGGTTGAACAACTGATAATACGCCTGCATTTTGAACATGGTCAGTGGAATGATCCAGCCGCCGTCCGCCTGGCGCATATCCAGCAGCCATTGCATGCCCTTTAATATGCGTTCATCCTCTTCATACCCCGCCTTGATCAGGATTTCCAGGATAGACCCTGTGTAATACGGCGCGTACTGGTTGGAGAGAATGCCGCGGATATCCCCCTCATCAGTTTGGTATCCCAGGATGTATTCACAGGCACGCTCGATGCTTGGGTGCTTGCGGTTGAAGGTGAACATCTCCACCAGTCCCCTCAGCACCTTCCAGGTCTCCAGCAGTTCGTACGCTTCTCCGAACTCATCACCCGGGCGATTTCCATGATACCGCCAGGAGCCCTCTGCCTGTTGTTTGGAAAGGATCTTCCGAGCGGCCGGTATTCCCCACAAGTGTTCCGCTGACCCTGGATTTGAGCCCAGCATGTCTCTCTCAACAAAGTATATAAGAGAGGGATGATCAGTCCCAAAAAGCGCCGGGATCGGGTCAAATCGAAGTTCTTTCTTCCACATAATAAAATGCTTGTATTAAATATACAGCAATTAGCAATTAGAATAATGAGGAATTGCCAAAATTGAGAAACTTATTCTGAAACCCGGCGTATATAGGGTAGAAAAAATTTATTCGGAGCGGTTGGTGAACATGGACGAGGCTCAATGCCTCAAACTCGCCCAACAGGGCGACCAAGACGCATTCACACAATTGGTGGAGACATATCAGAATCCGGTGTACAACATGTGCTACCGGATGCTTGGCACACCTCAAGCCGCCGAGGACGCAGCTCAGGAATCTTTCTGGCGCGCGTATAAAAACCTTCATCGTTATGATAATCAGCGCTCGTTCGCAACCTGGCTGCTCTCTATCGCCGCCCATTACTGCATCGACCAGCAGCGCCGCAAACGGCTGCCCTCACTGGACCTCGACGAGATCATCGAATTCTCTGTCGAGGATCCGGCTCCCAATCCTGAAAGACAGACGGTGGAGATGGAATTCAGCGAGGACGTCCAGCGGCAGCTCAGCCAATTAAGCGAAAGCGACCGGGCAGTCCTGGTCTTGCGGTACTGGCACGAACTCTCCGAGGAAGAGATCAGCGAGACATTGTCGATCACAAAAAGCGCGGTAAAAAGCCGACTCCACCGCGCCCGCCAGCATATGGCCGAACAATGGTCTGGATATCAAGAAAGCTTGAAAATAGAAGGAAGGCAGAATGAAACACTCACAATTTAAACACTGGATCTTGGACGAAGACGTCCTGAAACCGGAAGAAAGGAAAATGCTCAAGGAGCATCTGAGCGGGTGCAAGGAATGCCGGCAGTTAAAAGCCGGGTGGAAAGCCAGCCAAAAAATGCTGGAAAAACCCATCATGGCAGCGCCCGCGCCGGGATTTGCTGGTCGCTGGCAGTCCACTCTGGCCAGGAAAGTTCGTGCCGAAAAAGTACGGCGCTACCGTCTGGCTGTTTCCGCCTTCGTTCTGCTCGGATTTTTCGCATCCTTGGTGTACATGATCGCCAGTGGATCCTTCTTGCATGTCCTGGCTGACTCGTTCAATTCCTTCACCCATATTTTGATCGTTATCACCCATGGGCTTTCCACCATTGGCTTTTGGCTTGGCCGGCTGCCGATCGCTGTCCCGATTGCCGCAGGTTTCATCCTGTTTGGATTAATGACTGCTTTCCTTTTGACCATGGCATTTACGCTGTGGAATATCAACAATAGGAAGAAACTCGCGCATGAAACCGCATCGGATTAAGCTCCTTTTCACCGTCCTGTTGGCTGCACTGCTGCTCACCAGCTGTACCTCAGACCTGGTGAGTGATAAAGCGCCTTATTTCGAGACCTTCCCGGGGCAATTCCTTGTTGGGGATGTATACATCCTGCACAAACATCAGAAGATCGATGGGGATATCGCCGGGATCGGGACAACCCTGATCATTGAGGATGGCGCCCTGGTGATGGGTGACATCAGCTTAATCGGCAGCACACTGGATATCGAAGGACGTATCGCCGGCGAACTCAATGTTTTTGCCGGTTCTTCGGTGATCCGGGATACCGCCATCATTACCGGCGATATCAACCAGGTCTTCACTGCCGTGAACATCGCGCCAAACGCCTTGGTTTCCGGTGCGATCAACACCTACATATTCCCCAACATCACCCGGGCGCCTAGCGGGGAAGAGATCACGAGACTGCTTTCCTGGTTAAGGCCGCAGCGCATATTTTTATTTAAGCTGGGTCAGGTGCTGGCGATGATGCTCGCGACCTTGCTTGTGATCATCCTCTTTACCGATCCCACGCTCAAGGTCACCCGGGCGATCCGCTGCAACCTGCCAGCTGCCTGGGGAGCGGGACTGCTCTCCTATATCGCCGCGCCGATCATCTCGATCGTTTTCATCATCACCATTTGCCTTAGTCCGGTCGGGCTGTTGGTGCTGATCGCTTTCCTGCTTTCCCTGCTTTGGGGTTGGGTCGCGCTGGCTGCGATCATTGGGAATCAGGTCAAGATCTGGCTCAAGCTGGATTGGGGGGTTCAGGCCTCCGCAGTCTTGGGCGCCGCGGTATTCGGTTTCGGCACTGCTCTGATCTCCTTCATCCCCTGCCTGGGTTTCTTTATCAACATGGTGATCTCCTCATTCGGTCTGGGAGGTGTGCTCCTCAGCCGCTTCGGCACCTGCGAAGAGGAAAAGTGAGGATAAACCCGAAAACCTTATCCAATTGGATGCGGTTTTTTATTACCTAGTAATTGTGGCCTTTTGTAAGTAAGTCACCTTTAAAACAAATTTTATTAATTTTACATCTGTATTGTTACATTTACTTTTTCTCAATATGTAACATTTCGTAACATTATGTAACATTTTTAAATACTCAGACCGAGATCCTTCAGCCTGCGCACCCCTCTGATTTAATCTCTCTGTTCTTACAATCAGCTTAAATAGCATGCCCGTAAAGGAAAAATCTTTTAATATCATTCCTCACCAGGTTTGCACTCACCCTGAGCGAAGCGACTGGGAACCGTCCCCGCAGGGGAGTGCGAAGCCTACCTTTAGGTACTGGGAACCGGTGCGTAGCCCACCCTTGGGTGTCCCCGCAGGGGAATGCGTAGCCCCCTCTGCGGGGAAGAGTATCACCTAGTCTGAGACGATCCATCCCCATATAAGAAAAATTCCCTCTATTGTTGATAACCTATTGCTTAAAGAAGCTCGAATGAAGTGATTTTTTTACTGGGTATAATCCTTAAGAATAGTTATCATAACGAGGTCTCGCATGAAACAGGTTGTGCAGAATATGAAGAGTGGAAAAACCGAGGTCATTGAGGTGCCCGCCCCGGGTGTGCGCGCAGGTGCCATTCTGGTCAAAACCGCTGCTTCGCTTGTTTCTGCAGGGACCGAACGCAACCTAGTGGAATTTGCGGAAAAAAGCCTGGTGGGAAAAGCCCGCTCGCGCCCCGATTTAATGAAACAGGTGGTTGAGAAAGCGCAGCGCGAAGGTATTCTCACCACTCTGGAATCCGCAATGAATCGCCTGGACCAGCCTCTGGCGCTTGGATATTCATCTGCCGGGACCGTGATCGCGGTTGGCAGGGATGTGAAGGGATTCAAACCCGGCGACCGGGTGGTCTGCGCGGGCGGCGGGCATGCGGTCCACGCGGAAGTTGCCTCGGTGCCGAAAAACCTGGCCGCCATACTCCCCGATTCGGTCGATTTTAAGTCCGGCGCATTCGCCACGCTTGGCGCGATCGCATTGAACGGTATCCGTCTGTCAAATCCGCAGTTGGGAGACAAAACAGCCGTCATCGGACTCGGCTTAATGGGATTGATCACCGCCCAGCTCGTGAAGGCTGCGGGGTGCGAGGTAACCGGCTTTGACATTAATCCCGCGCGAGTGAAATTCGCGAGGAAACTGGGTTTCCACAGTTTTTTGAATGAGGATGCAGCAGCAAAATCCACCTCATCCACTCGCGGCCGTGGGTTCGATCATGTGCTGATCTGTGCGGATACCCCCAGCAGCGAAACCGTGGAGCTGGCCGGAACGATCGCGCGTGACCGCGGGAGTGTAGTCTCGATCGGCGTGGTCGGGCTGGACCTGCCGCGCAAGTTGTACTATGAAAAGGAACTGAACTTCCGCGTGTCGCGGTCATCTGGCCCAGGCAGATATGATCTTGCATATGAGGAGAACGGACAGGACTACCCGATAGGTTATGTGCGCTGGACAGAAGGCCGCAACCTGGAGGCATTTGTAGATTTGCTCGCTGAGAAAAAGATTGATGTACACCCGTTGATCACTCATCAATTCTCAATAGAAAATGCTTGCCAGGCTTATGATCTCATCACCGGAAAAACCAGCGTGGATTATTTGGGGGTGCTGTTAACCTATCCGGAAGGTAAAACGGATATTAGACAAACCGTTCAACTTCTGCCAACAACCGCCAGCAAACATCAAACGCACGAAGAGATCACGCTCGGTATCCTGGGTGCAGGAAATTATGCCAGCGCGACATTTTTGCCGGCCATAACCAAATCCGGATCAACGAAGTTGGTCGGGATCGCTTCCTCTGGTGGCCTCAGCGCCCAAAACATGGGGCGGAAATTTGGTTTTGAGATCGCCGCTTCATCTTCCGATGAGATTCTGAACAATCCTGACATTAATACTGTGGCGATCTTAACCCGTCATGAAAGCCACGCGCGCCTATCTCTCGAAGCCCTTAAGAAAAACAAACATGTGTATTGCGAGAAACCGCTTTCTTTGGACAGATCTGATTTGAAAGCCATTGAAAAAGAATTGGCCAGGCCCAATCACCCATACCTGACAGTGGGATTCAACCGTCGGTTCGCGCCGTTCGCGATTTCACTTAAAGATTTCTTTCTTGATCGTACAGAGCCTGTATACGTGCATTACCGGGTAAACGCAGGATACTTGCCGTCCTCACACTGGCTTAATGACGCTCTGGTTGGCGGTGGTCGCCTGATCGGCGAGGGCTGCCACTTCATCGACTTTCTGACCTTCCTGACCGGCCAGCCCATTTTGCGGGTCAGCGCGACCAGCTTGCCGAATATGGGCAAGTATTCCAATGACAACCTGTCCATTCAATTGGATTTCGCTGATGGCTCCATCGGGACCATTGCTTACCTGGCAAATGGCAGCAAAAGTCACGCGAAAGAGTATGTCGAGGTTTTCTGCGAAGGCAGGATCGGGATATTGGATGATTATCGCCAACTTATTTTGGTTGGCGATAAAGGCAAGCGAATATTCACCTCAAGATTCCGCCAGGATAAAGGACACCAGGCAGCCTGGGAGAATTTCACACTAGCAATTCGCGAAGGGAAACCAGAACCCATCTCCTATGCCGAATTAATGCGGGTAAGTTATGCCACCCTGGCTTGCCAGGAATCGCTGCTCACCGGCGATCGGGTGAATGTTGACGATTTCGTCCAGTCCAAATAACATGGATTTCTTCAACCGCATAGGCATTGGGTTCAAAGCGCTATCGCAGTTGGGATTCCCGCAGATCTGGAACTTCGTGAAATACCAGATCGGTTTGCGCAGCGGATATTACCGCTTGAGAACACCGGCCTCCAGTATCAGCAGTTTTTTACCGGATTATGTCTTTACTCCCAACTGGTTTTATCAACCGCCAAAGGTTGGTAACTTATCCTCATTTGGTGATGATTATATAAAAGGCATCTTGGCGAGAGGTGAGGAGATCATCCATGGGGTTTATCACCCATTCGGTGGGCAGCCCAAGCCGCTTGATCTGGAATTGCATTTTCCGGTTACCCATTGGGTATTCCATGAAACCGGCAAAGCCCAAATTCCCGTCGAAGATATCAAACTAGTGTGGGAGCCGGCGCGGTTTTCATGGGCGATTGAATTGGGGAAAGCCTATTATTTTTCCAGGGATGAACAATATGCCCGGAAATTCAAGGCGCTTTACCAGGATTTCCGTAACATCAATCCGTTAAATATCGGCCCCAACTGGCAATCCGGACAGGAAGTGGCTTTACGCTTGATCGCGCTGGTTGTAGCTGCCCATTTAATGCGTCCTTCAGAAATCTTCGATCACCCATTTCTTACTCAATTATGCAAGGATATTGCTGATCACGCCGAACGGATCATTCCCACCCTATCTTACGCGCAGGCGCAGAATAACAATCATCTGATTTCCGAATCCGTTGGCCTTTACACTGCAGCCCTGTTCCTCAAGGAACATCCAAGAGCCAGTAAATGGAAGAGCACCGGCCGTGACCTCTTCCGGAAAGCGATCATGGAGCAGATTGAAGAAGATGGTGAATACTGCCAGCACAGCACCAACTATCACCGCATGATGCTTACCCTGGCGCTTTGGATGAATATCTTGATTGCATGCGAAGGAAAAGAACTGGGTTCGGATGAAATTGAAAAACTTGGGAAAGCTGTCGCCTGGCTGATCGGGCAATTTGATGCCCCTTCGGGTAAGGCGACCAATCTCGGCCACAACGACGGTTCATTCATACTTCCCCTTACCCTTTCTAATTACGCGGATTATCGTCCGGTCATTCAGGCTGCCAGCGCGGCATTTCTTAATTCGCGGATTCTTCAAGATGGCGAGTGGAATGACCTGATGATCTGGCTGGGATTGGAAAAAAAGGGATTGGGCGTAATTGATCAGAATCTAAGAATTTTTTGGCCGAATTCACGTATTGGTGAAAATGATTCCTGGGCGATTTTACGTACCAGGCAATATCATAACCGTCCTGCGCATGCTGACCAGCTGCACATCGATCTATGGTTCAAGGGCAACAATGTACTCTTGGATGCCGGAACGTATCTTTACAACGCACCGCCACCTTGGAGTAATGCCCTCGCGTCCATCATCAACCACAATACGGTCTGTGTGGAGAACGTAGAACCCATGTTAAGAGCCGGGCGGTTCCTCTGGTTGGATTGGGCGCAAGCCGAGATTTTGGAGCAGGATGAGAATTTCGTGATGGCGGAACAGCATGGCTACCAAAATCTTGGAATCATCCATAAGCGGACTCTCAGGCGCATATCTGAATCCAACTGGGAAGTGGATGATCATTTACTGCCAACAGGAAAACAGGTAAATGAACATGATTTTTATGTCCACTGGTTGTTGCCGGATTGGCCTTATCAGATCAATAGCCTAGAGATCCAATTACAGGCGTCGTTCGGTCAATTGACCTTGGCGGCTTCAACTTCAATAGATGGGAATACCACCCGATTGAACTTGATTCGCTCGGGAGAAAATCTCGCAGGCGAATATTCTTCCCCCACCCTGGGCTGGGTTTCTCCCACCTATAACGAGAAATTGCCGGCTCTTTCTGTCCTCTATCTGATGCGAGCGCCCGCACCCTTCTCGCTTAAAACACGCATCTCCATTATGGAAAAATAAGCTGGAAATATGCATATCCTTCTGATTCATCAGGCATTCGCGGCGCTGGACGAACCGGGCGGCACCCGCCATCATGAACTGGCGCGTTACTTGGCCGACCGGAATCAAAGGGTAAGCATCATCGCCAGTCCTGTCAGTTATCTCACCGGTGACGACTCCCCGAATTCGCCTTTCACTGAAGATAAAAATGGATTCATCCGTATTTATCGGACTTATACCTATCCAGCGCTTCATAAAAGCTTTTTTCACAGATTGATCAGCTTCTTCTCCTTTATGTTCTCGTCTTTTTTTAAGTCAATTTCCATTAGGAAAGTGGACCTGGTTTGGGGCACGACGCCACCCATTTTTCAAAGTTTCACTGCCTTGTTGGTCTCACGTATCAGGGGCGTTCCATTTTTATTGGAGGTGCGCGATCTTTGGCCAGAGTTTGCCATCGCAGTGGGGGTGCTGAAGAGTCCGCTGCTCATTCGCTTGTCCTACTGGTTGGAGAAATTCCTTTACCGTCATGCCGACCGGATTGTGGTAAATTCGCCCGGTTTCATTGAGCATGTAGCGAATCAGGGAGGAAGGAACATACATCTCGTCCCTAACGGGGCTGATGTGGGTTTATTTGAACTTTTGGAAACACATAAGTCCCGAAAATCTCTCGGTTGGGAGGAGAAATTTACCGCACTCTACGCCGGCGCCCATGGCATGTCCAACGATCTTGAAGTCCTGCTTGAATCTGCCAAAGAATTATCCAGCAATCCCAATATCCAATTTGCCCTTGTAGGTGACGGAAAAGAAAAAGCCAGTCTGGTCGAAAAAGCGAAAATGATGAGACTGGGAAATATTCATTTTCTCCCTCCTGTTTCAAAAAAGCAGATCGGCCAAACGCTTTCAGCCGCAGATGCGTGTATTGCCATTCTCAAGCCCATTGAAATGTACAAGACCACTTACCCCAATAAGGTATTTGATTACATGGCAGCCGGTAAACCGGTCATCCTCGCAATTGACGGCGTGATCAGGGATGTTGTCGAAAGCGCGGACTGCGGCATTTTCTGCACACCGGGAGATCCTCAAGCAATCGCGGACGCGATAAAGTTTTTATATAATAACCAAAACAGATCCAGGCAGATGGGCTTAAACGGCCGAAAATACCTGGAAGATCATTTCGACCGCGAAAAGATTGCTGGAGACCTGGCGGGTCTAATGGAAGAGATGGTGAAGAATGGCTGAAAAGATTCTAGTTGTGGAAGATGAACTAACCTTGCAGGAAACATTGGCGTATAACCTCAAAAATCAGGGCTACATAGTCGACACTGCGAGTGATGGGCTAAGCGCGATCGAAAAAGCCCGAGAGGGCAAACCGGACCTGATCCTGTTGGACATCATGCTTCCTGGCATGGATGGATTTGAGGTGTGCCGCAGCATTCGCCGTGAAATGACTGTTCCAATCCTCATGCTGACGGCTAGAGATGATGAAATTGACCGGGTTGTCGGTTTGGAGGTCGGCGCGGACGATTACTTGACAAAACCTTTCAGCATGCGCGAGCTCATCGCGCGCATCAAGGCTTTACTGAGGCGGGTGAGGATCATGCAGGAGATGAACCCAAGTGTCAAGGATAGCTCCAAGCAACTGCATTTCGGAAATCTCGTCATCGACGAGGGTAGGAGAGAAGTGCTTCTAAATGACCAGCCGCTGGAGTTAAAACCCAAGGAATACGAACTCCTGGTTTTTCTAGCGCGTAACAAGGGCAGTGTTTTATCCAGGGAAGTGATCCTCGAGAAGGTTTGGGGTTGGGACTATTTCGGCGACAGTCGGACGGTGGACGTGCATGTACGTTGGTTGCGCGAGAAAATCGAAGAAAAACCAGCCGAGCCCAAACGCATCATTACCGTCCGCAGCGCAGGTTATCGCTTTGAGGGTTGAGATTTGCGAACTCCCTTGTTTCGGCGGACACTTCTTATCGGCTTGATCCCTTTTTTCCTCATCGCCATTTGCCTTAATATTTTCACGATCCAGCCTTTTACAAAATGGTTGAATGATTTCCCGGTCCAGTTTTTCCTGGTCAGTACGATCCTTTATATAAGCTTTTCTGCCTGGGTTTCTTTTGATCACTCTTCTTCCATTAACAAACTGAAATATCTTCTTAGGTCAAATATCCCTCATAAAGACCAGAAAAAGAAAATCACTGGGCTTGCTCGTGAATACAAAGAACTATATCAATTGATCGACAACCGGTTCACCCAGCTGGAAGAGCAGAATAGCTCGCTGATATCTGAAAAGAAAATGTTCGATTCGACCATCAGAAACATGAGTGATGGTATTTTCATCATTGATGAAAACGAAGTGGTCACTCTAATCAATCCATCGGCATCCAGGATATTCGGCATCCAACCAGAAGAAGCCGTTGGGCGGACTCTGGCTGAAGCATTCCGCAATTATCGCTTGAATGAATTGCATGAGATGTGCAGGAAATCCGGCCGACAGGAAAACATGAGTATTGACATCGCGCCAAATAAAGCATATATCCAATGTATCGCCACACCCCTGGCGCCGGAGCTGCCGGGGAGTTTCCTTTTCCTCATTCAAGATCTGACACGCCTTCGTCAACTGGAAATCGTCCGCAGGGATTTCGTCAGCAATGTGTCTCATGAACTTCGAACGCCTCTTGCCTCGCTCAAATTGATCGCTGAAACTTTACAGGAAGGCGCTCTCAACGATCCGCCCGCGGCAAAAAAATTTCTGGAGCGTATGGAAGGTGAGATCGATAACCTCACGCAATTGGTGGGGGAATTACTCGAGCTTTCCCGCATCGAATCCGGCAAAGTGCCGTTGGATAAAAAATGGATCAACCCTTCTGAATTGGTCCGCAGAGCTGAGGAGCGCATGCAGCTGCAGGCAGAACGGGCGGGGATCAATCTTAGAACCAATCTTGAAGAAAACCTCCCAAAGATCTACATCGACCCGCCGCGTTTGGAGCAGGTGCTGGTCAATCTATTGCATAATTCGATCAAGTTCACTAATCCCGGGGGTGAAATTGAAATAGGTGTGGAAATGCATAATGATGATATTGTTTTTCATATCCGTGATACCGGCGTTGGCATTCCCGCAAAAGACCTGGAGAGGATCTTTGAACGCTTCTATAAAACTGACCGGTCCAGGACAGAACGAGGAACCGGCTTGGGACTTTCCATCTCTCGCCATTTGGTCGAAGCTCACCATGGCAAAATTTGGGCGGAAAGCACACCGAGCGAAGGCAGCACTTTCTCTTTTTCCATACCAATTCATGGATAAATCCTACCAAAATTAATAACCATCTCTTAAACATTCTTTAACAAATCCATAGCGGTTTGTTAAACATCTCTTGCTAATATTCTCCTTGAGAAAAAAATACAAGGAGAATAAGAATGTTAAAAAGCAAGATTGGTTTAATGGCTGTACTAGCCGCTGGCGTTATGATCTTCGCCGCCTGCGCGCCTGCAGCCGCCCCTGCGGAAGCCCCCGCTCCCGCTGAAGAAGTTCCCGCTGAACTGGCCCCTGCAGAAGAGCCATCGGTTGAAATCTCTGGTGACGTGTTGGTTGACGGATCCAGCACCGTTTATCCGATCACAGTAGCGGTAGCAGAAGAATTCGCCAAGGAGTATTTGAATGTGCGCGTTTCTGTCGGATTATCCGGCACCGGAGGCGGATTCAAGAAATTCTGCGTTGGCGAGACCGACATCAGCGACGCTTCCCGCCCGATCAAGGACGAAGAAGCACAAATCTGCAAAGATAACGGAATCGAATTCACTGAATTCCTGGTTGCTCTGGATGGTTTGACCGTGATGGTGAGCCCCGAAAATGATTGGCTGCAAAGCCTGACGGCTGAACAGCTGGGCCAAATTCTGGGTGTCAACAGCGCCATTGTGAAGTGGTCAGATGTTGATCCTTCCTTCCCCGCCGAAGATATCAAATTCTTTATTCCCGATCCGGATTCCGGTACGCGTGATTACATGATCGAAGTGATCGAGAAGGCAGTCAGCAACGAGGATTTGCGCCAGGATGCGAACACCACATTCAACAGTGATGATAATGTACTCCTGGATGGGATTGCGAACGAAAAATATTCCTTCGGTTTCTTCGGTTATGCCTACTATGTCAACAATAGCGACAAAGTGAAAGCCGTTCCGATCGTGAACGAAGCTGGCGATGCAGTTCTTCCTAGTGATGAGACGGTGCAAAATGGTTCATACAACCCGCTTTCCCGCCCGTTGTTCATCTATGTCAATAACGACAGCCTAACATCCAAACCGCAGGTGGCTGAATTCGTAAGGTTTTACCTTTCAGAAAAAGGCGGACCAGCCATCATGTCTGATGTGGGCTACAGCCTGCCCCCAAGCGGCACTTATGAAGCCGACCTGGAAAAATTGAATGCCATACTGGGCAACTAGAACTTACAAGAATTAAGATAAGGGAATGAAGGATGAGACCGATATCTCATCCTTCATGCCAAATTTTTTTTCGGAAAAAATTATGCGATTGGGAAAAACGACCACTCAAATTTTTGAACGCAGAATTGATCCATCTCCCAATAGTTCGGTCAGAAAAAAAAGATTGGGTTCCAAAGAAAAATGGATCTCGCGCATTTTGTTTTTCTGCGGATTCTTTTCAGTTTTGGTAACTATCGGAATCATTCTTTCATTATTCACCGAAGGGGTAGGTTTTTTCCTTCGCCCCGAAGTAAGCATCTTCAAGTTTTTCACCGGCACCACCTGGCGCCCCCTATCAAAAACCATATCACCAGATAATTTTGGCGTCCTGCCGCTCATCACCGGCACGTTATTGATTGCCGTGATTTCTGCATTGATATCTGTACCTATAGGTCTTGGGAGCGCAATTTATCTGAGTGAATACGCTTCTGACAGAATGCGAAGCATCCTAAAGCCCATTCTCGAGATATTGGCTGGAATTCCTTCTGTTGTTTACGGTTATTTTGCCCTCAGCTTTATTACACCCATAGTTGAGGTGATTTTTGAAAATTGGTTGGGTATCGAAGTGAGTTTTTTCAACGCATTAAGCGCATCGATCGTCTTGGGAATCATGATCATCCCAACCGTCGCATCCATCAGTGAGGACGCGATGAGGGCAGTCCCAAGGTCACTACGCGAAGCCGCCTATTCGCTTGGCGCGACGAAGTTCGAAGCGGTTTCTAAGGTCGTTATCCCAGCAGCCTTTAGCGGAATAACAGCAGCATTCATACTAGCGATTTCTCGCGCTGTAGGCGAGACCATGGCTGTGACCATTGCTGCGGGAGCGACACCTCAAATGACCCTGAATCCGCTGGAAAGCGTCCAAACAATGACCTCGTTCATTGTTCAAGTGAGTTTCGGCGATGCCCCTGCAGGTTCGATCAACGGGCAATCCATATTTGCCGTGGGAGCGACCCTTTTCACTATGACTTTCATCATGAATGTCATCAGTGATTTTATTTTGAACAAATTCAGGGAGGTTTACGAATAAATGAACCAGCCAAAAAAAGAGCACTTCAAAGAAAACCTTAAAAAAAGACATTCCTCAGCAAAGGTTTTTTACTTCTTGCTGCTCATTTGCCTATTGGTCGGTTTTTTTACCCTTTCCGTATTGATCATTGATCTCGCCGTAGAGGGAGGTCCGTGGATCCGTTCTCAGCTTTTTACCAATTACCATTCGCGCAAACCAGAGGAAGCCGGAATGAAGTCGGCTATCGTTGGAAGTCTGATTAATCTCGGCTTGACTGGTTTATTCAGTTTCCCTCTCGGGGTTGGCGCAGCCATTTACCTGGAAGAGTATGCCCCGAAAAATAAACTAACCAGCTTCATTAATATCAACATCAATAATCTCGCAGGCGTCCCTTCCATTGTTTATGGGATGTTGGGACTGGTTGTTTTTGGCAGAATGTTCGGCCTTTTTGCTCCGGATAGCTGGTTGGTCCAATTCTTTAACTTGCCGGTGGGAAAAGGCGCGTTGGGAGGGCTCCAATTCAACCTCCTGGGAATTCCTTGGCTGGAGATCCGCCTACCGTTCGGCCGCACCATCTTGGCTGGCGGTTTGACCATGACCATGCTGATCTTGCCTGTAGTCATTATCGCTTCACGAGAGGCAATTCGCACGGTTCCGAACTCCATACGCGATGCTGCTTATGCCCTGGGCGCCACCAAATGGCAGATGATCTCGACTCAGGTGCTTCCGATTGCTTTTCCGGGAATATTAACAGGGATTATTCTCTCACTCAGCCGCGCTATTGGCGAAACTGCTCCGTTGATCATTATGGGCGCATTTACCTATGTGCCTTTTTTACCTAAGTCACTCTGGGATCAGTTTACAGTAATGCCTATCCAAATTTATAATTGGATTACGTTGCCGCAATCGGAATATCGGATTCATTTAGCCGCAGCAGGAATTATTGTATTATTGGCAATACTATTATCGTTGAATGCGGTTGCTGTATTTTTAAGAAAAAAGTTTGAAATTCATTGGTCGTAAGGGATTATTAAACATGCTGCAGGAAAACAATCTTGAGAATATCATCACTACAAAAGATTTGAGCGTCTTCTATGGATCGACACAGGCAATCTCTAAAATTAACTTAAATATTCCGCGAAATCGGATCACCGCGATCATCGGACCTTCAGGATGTGGCAAAAGCACCCTCATCCGCTGCTTTAACCGTATGAATGATCTTGTCCCTTCTGCTCGTGTTGAGGGTGAAGTCATCTATAGCAAACAGAATATTTATTCTCCGAATGTTGATCCAGTTCACATCCGCCGACAGATCGGAATGGTCTTTCAAAAACCCAACCCTTTTCCCAAGAGCGTCTATGAGAATATCGCCTTTGGCGCCAAGATCAATAATTATCAGGGAAACATGGATGAATTGGTTGAAAAGAGCCTTCGGCAAGCCGCTTTATGGGATGAGGTAAAAGATGAACTGGATAAGAGCGGATTGGCGCTTTCCGGGGGGCAGCAGCAGCGGCTGTGCATCGCACGCGCCCTGGCCACCGAACCGGATGTAATCCTTATGGATGAACCCGCGTCCGCATTAGATCCCATTGCCACCTTAAAAATCGAAGAATTAATGCAGGATTTAAAAGAACAATATACAATTATCATAGTTACGCATAATATGCAGCAAGCCAGCCGGGCATCCGATTACACTGCATTCATTTCCATCGATCGGACGAGAGTCGATGACCGGGTGGGTGTGCTAGTTGAATACGACCAAACGAGTAAGATCTTTGTCAATCCTTCTGAGAAGGAAACGGAAGATTACATCTCCGGACGATTTGGATAATTGAGGTGATGGATGGCGCGTGAATTATTTGAAAAGAAGATCAAACAAATCCAGGATGAAATACTGCTTCTTGGCAGCATGGTGGAACAGGCAACTCTGGATTCTGTAAAAATCTTTAAAAATCGGGACTTGAATGCCGCTCAGACACTCGTAGAAGATGACCAGAACATCAATGACAAGCGTTTCGCGATTGAGAATGCAATCCTTATTCTTATGGCAACTCAACAGCCGCTCGCGCACGATCTCCGATTATTGGCTTCCATGCTGATCGTAACCAATGAACTTGAGCGGATGGGCGATTATGCCAAAGGTATCGCACACAACGCCATGCGTTTGGGAAATAGCACCATCCCTGTACCCATTCGGAATATTGAGAAAATGGCTGACCAGGCAGTGAGTATGCTCCATCGATCGCTCTCTGCGTTCATCAATGAGGATATCAAAATCGCGGTAACGCTGCCAAAAGAAGATGACCAGGTGGACGCCCTCTTCAATGATAGTTATCGTTCGATCGTCAAAACCATGATCACCGACCCGGAAACGATCGACGAATCCAGCACGCTGTTATGGGTTGTGCATAACTTGGAGCGTTTCGCAGATCGGGTTGTCAACATCTGTGAAAGAACTGTATTCATCAAATCCGGAGAGATGCTCGAAATGGACGGCAGCGATGATGAGATGGATGATTTCTAGTTAGTTGGTGGTTTTCAGACAATTGGGCTTGATATAATTTACATACCAAGCCCAATTTTGTTTTATTACAGGATTATATATGCTAAAAACAAACCCAAGCAAAGGGAAGTTGATCGTAGTAGAGGGAATCGATGGCAGCGGGAAATCCACGCAAATAGATCTCATTTATAAATGGCTGGCTGAGAAAGGAAAATCAGTTTATTTCAGTGAATGGAATTCTTCACCTTTGGTCAAGAGTACCTCCAAACTCGGTAAGAAAGAGAAATCATTCACCCCAACAACTTTTAGTCTGATCCATGCAGCTGACTTTGCCAATCGCTGGGAAAACCAATTCCTTCCCATGCTTAAAGCAGGCGTGATCGTATTAGCAGATCGGTATGCATTCACTGGTTTCGCGCGGGACGTAGCACGCGGCGTGGATCCGCAATGGGTAAGAAATTTATATTCCTTTGCTTATCTGCCCGATCTGACCATTTACTTCAATGTGCCGCTGGATGAGGCAGTTGAACGCATCACCTCTTCGAGGGCAAAAATTAAATATTATGAAGCGGGAATGGACCTGAATCTTTCAGAAAAAAAGGTTACAAGCTTCAGGTTATTTCAGGGCAGGATCCTTGAAGAATATGAAAAAATGATCCCCGAATTTGGTTTTCATGTAATTGACGCAACTCAGCCAATTCAAAAGCAGCAAAAGGAGATCCGGCAGGTGATCAATAGGGTCCTTCGAGGATGGGAAGGCTTACCCAATCCGCTGCAATCCGCCCAGATCTACACCAGGAAGAAAAAAGCAGTCGCGCTGAAGGAGGAAAGCCATGGCTAAAGCGCGTTTTTACGGGCAGGGTTATCCCTATCTTGAAATTAAAAAACTTCCAGGAAAACTGATCGTTGTTGAAGGGACTGACGGTGTCGGACGCTCCACCCAGGTCGACTTGCTGAGAAAATGGTTGGAAAAAAACAGTTTCGCGGTTTCAGATACAGGTTTGCGACGGTCGCCCCTCACCCAACCGGGATTGAACCAGGCGAAGAAAGGCAATACTCTCTCTCCTAGAACCAACAGCCTCTTTTATGCCACGGATTTTGCAGATCGCTTGGAAAACCAGATCATACCGGCTTTGAAAGCGGGATTCTATGTGCTTTCAGATCGCTATTTTTATTCAATTATGGCACGAGATGTAGTAAGAGGGATTGACCCCAAATGGGCTAAACAAGTATATGGATTCGCACTTGTACCGGATATCATCTTCTATCTGCGCGCAGATGTGCAAACCCTGGTCACGCGCATTGTTCACGAACGCGGTTTTGATTACTGGGAATCCGGGATGGATCTGATCAAGGCGGATAATCTGTATGACAGTTTTGTCCAATATCAAACCAGCATGATCCAACAGTTTGACAAAATGGCAAAAGAGTATCATTTTGTAACCATCGACGCAAATCGTTCGATTAAAGCCATTAATGAGGACATAAAGTCAGAACTTCAGAAAATACTCAATTAATCAAGAGGAATTCAATGGCTGATAAGAGGGATCCCGGCGTTCTAAGCTACTGCTCCGCAGCCATGCTCCCCCATATTGAGATCCTGCAGTCCACCGCAAAGAATATCAATAAAAGAAAAAATATTGAGGATATTCATGATATTCGGGTAGCATCCAGGCGCATACGAACTTGCCTGACCATCTTTGAAGATTTTTTTCCTTCAAAAAAATTCAAAATCTGGTCAAAAGAAATCAAGAGTATCACGAATGCATATGGCGCAGTTCGAGACCTGGATGTCCAAATCGAATTGTTGGACAGATTTTACGCAAAAGTAAGCGATCCAAAATTACGTCCGGGCTTGAGACGGGTCGGATTACGCTTAAAACAGCAGCGCAGGAAAAAGCAGGAGAAAACCAATAATATCACTCAGACAGTAATTGAAAGCCCAACTTTAAATGAAATAAAGAATTGGTGCACAGAAAACTTTAATAAGGACACTGCAGATTACGAGCATGATCAGGTTCTTTATCAATTAGGCTACAAGAATATACAGCACCATTTGGACGAATTTCTCTTCTTTGAGGTTTTCATATTTGATCCTGCTAGAATCAAGGAACTACATCAAATGCGGATTGCTGCAAAGCGGTTGAGATACTCTCTGGAAGTTTTCTCAGATTTGTATGCTCACAAAACCGATTTCGCTCTGGATATCGCGCGTCAATCACAGGAATATCTTGGACAGATCCACGATGCAGATGTTTGGATCAGCTTCCTGCCTGAATTTATGGAACGGGAACAAAACAAGATCAATAATTTTTATGGATATGGCAGTCCATTTTCCCGTCTAAAACCCGGCATCGAGTACTTGATCAAAAATCGCCAGGAAGAGCGGCAGAAACTGTATAAAAAGTTTCTTCAAGATTGGCAGAAATGGAAATTGAAAGAAACCTGGCTAAACCTCCGGAAAGTGATCTTCCTGACACAAATTGAAGAACCTGAACTTTCACCAATACGGGAAGATGAGCAAACAGAAACCAAACCTGAGGATGAAAACAACTAACCTCAAAACCAAGAAATCGAACCATTATAAAAACAAGTGACTCAGAAAACCGAAGTAAAAATGATCTCAAGTTTGTCCATAAACTAGCTAAAGATTGCCAATATGAAGCCAAACATACTAAACACGTAACCCGCACCGCCCTCAAGATATTTGATGATCTACAAAACCTCCACCGACTTGGAAGTGTGGATCGTTTTTATCTGGAAAGCGCGGGAATCCTGCATGATATCGGCGTACATACCCATGGTGCAAGAGGCCACCATAAAGCCAGCTTGAACATCATTCTTACAACACCAATCCTGCAATTTAACAATAAAGAAAGACTAATCGTTGGTTCGATTGCCCGTTATCACCGACACGCTCTGCCATCCACCAGTCATGATCATTTTAAAGCATTAAATGAAGCGGAGCGAAAGAAGGTCTCCATTTTGGCGGGAATACTCAGGATCGCGGATGGCCTCGATTACACCCACCAGCGGCGCATAGGGCGTGTGGAAGCCAGCTTTAATGACCATAAGATCATTATTGACTGTCTGGCACATAGAAAACCAGTGAGAAAAGAGATCAAATCAACGATGACCAAGAGCACATTATTTTCTTCGATTTTCAATCGGGAATTCGTATTGCGTGTGCATAAGGGAGAGGAATTTTCCGGTTGGAGTTGATCGTATTAAATCTTCCCCGGGGAACATTTCTTCTATCATTTTTATAAAAGATTTACTTACACTTAAGCATCAATTCTAGTGAAGAGATTTCACCCTTCAAAAAGACAGCCAAAGCAAAGGACTTTTCCATTAATATTATTGGAAATAACTGTAGAAGAGTTTTCACACTTGCATGTTATTCGGAATTTTCAATTCCCGCAAAAAGATCGCCCTCGATTCTTTTATTTTCCTTCTCTGGGTATGCGCGCATAAAGGATTCATAAGAACTGAACAAGCGCATCAACCAGGTCACCAGATAGCCGCTTTGACGGTCGCCACCCTGGCTTTTATGGCATGCTGAAGCCTTGTCGCGTTTATCAGCTACCCTTCGATAATTAATTCTTGCATGAGTGGGAAAATCACGCTCCATAATTGAAGCAAGGTCAATATCTTTGTTCTTCCCAAACCTTGAAGGGTCCTGGCCGAAAAGCGGCATGAATTTCACAACCAGCTTCATGAAACCACGCGGAAAGATGTGGAAATATAACTTACTTGCCTGAAATGGTGGCATAACGCCCAACTTAACCTTACCATCACCCGCCATATCGAAAGCCATCACGGTCGCGTTATGTACGGCAATATGATCGGGGTGATTGTATCCTCCGATCGGATCGAATGTCACCACTACTTGAGGCCTGATCTCCCTGATTTGAGCGGCAATTAGTCTGGCAACTTCTTCTACAGGGGCTTTAACCAGAGCATTTTTATGCTGATTCTCGGGACTGCCCGGCATGCCTGAATCACGGTAATTTAGAAAAAGCACCTTTCGCAGTCCTAATTCATCCGCTGCACAGCAAAGTTCGTGCTCCCTTAGTTCTCCCACGGATTTATAGCCTTCCATCATTGAGGGATCGACTTCGCCTACTTCGCCACGAGTGGCACAGATCAGGTAGACATCCACTCCTAAATTGGCATAATAAGCCAACGTACCACCCATACCAAATGTTTCATCATCCGGATGAGCAACCACCGCTAATAACACTTTATTCATTATTAATCACCTCCGCATACAGGGCAATTCGGATCTTTTTTCGTGATAATCTCTTGAACGCGCATCTCCAAACCATCAAATAAAAGCAGTCTACTTATGGCTGGATTGCCTATGTCTAAAATCAATTTAATAACCTCAATCGCTTGCAGCGTTCCGATCGTCCCAGGCAAAGCCCCAACGATGCCCAAACCCTGATTCGCCTTCGCGAACTCAGCCGATGGTTCATTCCGAAAAACACAGCGGAAACAGGGTCCCTTGGACGAGTCAAATACACTCATCTGGCCAAAGAATTGAAAGATGGCACCGTAAATAAAAATTTTTCCTTCTTGAACACAAATTTCATTGAGAAAATACCGAGTTTCGAAGTTGTCGGTTGCGTCAACAATGATCGGATATTCATCGAAAATGGACAAATCCATTCCTTTGAGCACTCTTAATTTATATGTATTGACACTAACGTTGGGATTAAGATCATACAACCGCTGTTGAGCGGAATTCACCTTATACTGCCCGATCGTTTTGGAATCATGCAATATCTGGCGTTGAAGATTAGATAACTCCACCTTATCAGAATCAACGATCCCGATCTTACCCACACCAGCAGCTGCCAAATAAAGAGCTGAAGCGGAACCCAACCCGCCTGCGCCAACGATGAGCACAGAAGCTTTTTTTAACCTCAACTGCCCGCCTTCACCAATCTCAGGTATGTTGAGATGACGCTTATATCTTTCTTTTTCCTTTGCGGTTAATTGCATTCCTTCCATATACTTCTTTCCTGAAACCGTCCTTCTAATGGATTGGGTTAGAATTTACATATGCAAGTTATTCTAACGCATGAGCAGGCAGATTTTGATGCCATTGCCTCACTCTTGGGTGCATCTCTACTTCAAGTCGGATCCAAACCAGTGCTTCCCTCGGCACTCAATCGAAATGTAAAAGCATTTGTCCACCTTTACTCGGCTGAATTGCCTTTCTTCAGCCAGGAAGACCTTCCCAGGGAACCGATTCAAACAGTGACGATCGTTGACACTCAATCTCTAGTGACTCTAAAAGGAATGAGAAAAGACACAAGTGTCTTTGTGATCGATCATCATCAAAAGAAACCTGATTTCCCATCCGATTGGAATTTTTCTTCAGTTTCAACTGGCGCCTGCACAAGTTATTTCGTCGAACATTTACAAGAAGTCAATGGTCATCTGAGTCTGGTGCATGCCACGCTTCTACTCATTGGTATTTATGAAGATACGGGGTCTCTGACCTATGCAAATACCACTTCAAGAGATGTTTTAGCAGTGGCATACCTTCTTGACCAAGGCGCTTCGCTGAAGATTGCCACGGACTTCCTAAATCCACCTCTATCTCTTCAACAGCGTGAGGTTTTTGAGAGACTTATTGATCAAATAAGGTCCTCCACCATTCATAACTGCAATGTCTTTATTTCTTATGCAGCCGCTCCCCTACTCGAAGATGAAGTTTCAACCATTGCACACAAGATATCTGACCTGTATGACCCAGATGCCCTCTTTATATTTGTAGAGACACGTGAAGGTATTCGTCTGGTTGCACGATCGGTCACAGAACAGTTAAATGTTGCGGAGATCAGTAAGCTGTTTGGGGGCGGTGGACATGAAAGAGCTGCAGCAGCCCTGATCAAAAGGGATAAGAACCAAAAAAACCAACTTGAAGAAATTGTCAACCATTTCGAAAAAGAATTGTTGACATTAGTAAAGCCAGCTATCACGGTTCGGCAAATTATGTCCAAGAAACCGCTTCTGATTAGCCCAGACACAACAGCCGTACAAGCATTGGATTTGATGCAGAAATTTGGATATGAAGGATATCCGGTAATAGAAAATGAGCAAGTCGTTGGTCTTTTAACTAGGCGTGCTGTAGATAGGGCTCTCTCCCACAAACTCAATCTACCTGCTTCCAGTTTGATGGATGCTGGTACTGTATCCGTCGAACCGAATGATTCGTTGGAATACCTTCAGCGTTTGATGGCTGATTCCGGGTGGGGTCAAGTGCCTGTGATGGATTCAAAATCCGGAAAGATCAGCGGCATCGTCACCCGCACCGATTTGCTCAATACGATCGCTGGTAGTAATGCGGGTAAATTTGAAAAAAGAAATCTAGCGGATGAGTTAGAAGAATGTTTGCCGCCTGCAAATATGGGTTTGCTGAAAATCATCAGTGTGGTGGCGAGTGAACAGCAGCTTCCGATCTACCTCGTTGGTGGATTTGCGCGTGACCTTTTGTTGGGAACACCGAGTCTGGATCTTGACTTCGTCGTTGAGGGTGACGCCATCCAATTGGCGCAGGCGCTTTCTAAGAAATATGGAGGTAAGGTGACCTCACACCGCAAATTCGGCACAGCCAAATGGCATCTGGAAAACATCCGAAAAGATATGATCAACAATGAAAATAACCAATCCGTCCTCAACTTTGAGTCTCTCCCCTTAACTGTTGATCTGGTTAGTGCCCGCACAGAGTTTTATGAAAAACCGACAGCGCTGCCGACGGTCGCCCGTGGGAGCATAAAATTGGATCTACACCGGCGGGATTTTACCATCAACACCATGGCCATCCGGTTGGATGGTTATCATTTTGGTGAATTGTATGATTTTTGGGGCGGGCTGAACGACCTTAAAAAGAAAAAAGTTCGCGTCCTTCATTCACTTTCCTTTGTTGATGACCCCACTCGCATCTTGCGAGCTGTCAGGTTTGAAAAGCGTTTTAATTTCACCATCGAAAAACGCACGTTGGAACTGCTTCATCAGGCAAGAATTCTACTGCAGGACGTTTCAGGAGATCGCATTCGCCATGAAATGGACCTAATATTTAAGGAAAACCAGGCGACTGAGATCTTGAGCCGCATGGAAGAATTGAATCTATTCCAGCCAATCCATCCGCAAATTGCCTGGACTAGGCAGACGGAAAAAGATTTCAAGCTATTCTTTACAAGAACACCAGAAAAAGAATGGCGTATAAGCGCTAAGGACAAAAAAAATCTGACTCTTTACTGTGCCTATATCATCTTGTTGTCGCGCCTGGAAACGCAATCTGTATTGAATATCTGTAAACGGTTTCGGATTAAAAATCACCTGCGTAAGAACATTCTTGATGCGAATTCATTATGGAAAAGTATCGAAAAACTTGAGGGGAAAAAGCCCAGCGAGATAGCTAATGTCTTAGAAAATTATTCACAGGTGGTCATTTATACTGTCCATCAGTTGTGTGAAAACAAGAATCTGAAAAAATTACTTTATCAGTATGCGACTCACTGGCGTTGGATAGAACCGTATACGAATGGCGATAAATTGAAAAAACTTGGTCTTGAACCAGGTCCCGCCTTCAGGGAAATCCTTGGTGATTTAAAAGCCGCCTGGATCAATGGAGAGATCAAGAACGAAACAGAAGAGGAACAAAAACTCAGGGAATTTCTACAGAAATATCAGACTACAGGATAATCGTTATTCCCGCGCTTTTTGAAATTTCAGCCAAACTGAATCTCTCCAGCCGCGTTCAGTTCCTCGTTGAGTTGACTGTAAATCCAGTAATTGAGAAAAAAGCTCAATTTCTTCCTCTGAGATACCTGTCCGATCTACTGCATCTTCTCCAAGAAAACCATAAAGCAGAAAGAAACTTCCTGGTTTCAACAATCGATTTAAATTATTCCGATACTGCTGTCTTTCAATGGGATCAAGGCTATGAAAACAGCCAATATCCAAAACCAGGTCAAATTCCATCGCCAAGAAATCCAAGTTAGTCACGTCATTAAAATAAATCTTTGCATCAACCCCTGCGCGCTTGATCTTCAATTTGGCGGCTATTACAGCCGCCAAAGCATATTCAATCCCAACGGCCTCCCAGCCAGATTTTGCGAGAGTAATGATGTTGGTTCCAGTCCCTGCGCCCAGATCAAGCGCCTTTCCGGATTGAGTATTGCTGAGAAATTCAATCACTTCTGGAGGTGTTATTCCCGTATCCCATGGTGCATTCCACAAGTAACGAATATTGAAGGACACCCGCTTTAAAAACTTACTCAGCATAGGGTCCATTATAACGAAGCGAGGCGGCAAATTTTTGAAAAGCTTTTGACAATACTGCCGTTCTCTCTTAAAATTGATCGGTTGGATTAATATATATAAAGGAAAGAAGGACTCATTTGAATGAAAGAATATAGCTCAAAGAATATTCGAAATGTTGCGTTAGTCTCCCATTCCAGCGCTGGCAAGACCATTTTAACAGAAGCATTTCTCCACTTCACAGGTGTCACTACTCGCATGGGGGCGATCAATGAAGGCAATACCGTCGCTGATTTTGATGAGGAAGAAATTCGGAGAGGCATTTCCCTTTATGCTTCAATGATTCCGATCGAATATAAAGACGTAAAGATCAATTTACTAGATACGCCCGGTTACACCGATTTCGTTGGCGAAATGATCTCGGCGCTCAGCGTAGCTGACAGCGCGTTGGTGGTCATTGATGCAGTTTCCGGTTATGAGGTTGGTACTGAGGTTGCTTGGAATTACTGTGATAAATTCAACCTCCCCCGCCTGCTCCTAATCAATAAAATGGACCGTGAAAACGCAGATTACCAGAAATCATTGAACAGCATGCAGGAAAGGGTTTCCAATCGGCTGATCCCTGTACAGCTTCCCTGGGGTGAGAAACATGAGTTCAAAGGCATCATTGACCTTCTATCCATGAAAGCGTATCAGGGCTTGGGGAAGGACGGCGAAGAAATTCCCACGGACCTGAAATCTGCTGCCGATGAAGCTCGAATGCAGCTGGTTGAAGCTGCCGCAGAAGGTAACGACTTGCTGCTTGAAAAATATCTTGAAACCGGCGAACTCACCGCTGAAGAGATCGCGCGCGGCCTTTCTGAAGTCGTCAAGAAAGGGGAATTTGTCCCCGTATATGTCGCAGCCGGCGGCGCAGAGATCGGCATTGCACCTTTATTGAATGGCATTGTTGATCTGCTGCCCTCACCTCTTGAATCCAAGTCAGCCATTGCCAAAGGCAAGAGTGGCGATGAGGAACTCAAAGCTGATGACAGCGGTCCTCTGGCCTTATACGTTTGGAAAACAACGGCAGATCCCTTTGTCGGCAAGCAGACCTTCTTCCGGATTTACTCCGGTTCTTTGAGCTCTGAATTACGGTTATGGAATCCCAACAAGGAAATCGAAGAAAGATTCGGCGGTTTGTATGTTCCTCGTGGAAAAGAAGCCATCTCGGTTCATGCAATCCATAGTGGAGATATCGGGATTGTCCCCAAACTTTCTGAGACCGCCACAGGAAATACCCTGTGCGACAAAGGACATCCGGTTACTTTACCAATACCGGAATACCCCAACTCACTGTACCAGGTGGCTGTGATTCCCAAAACTCAGGCGGATTCAACCAAGATCTCGCCTTCGTTGACCCGGTTATGCGAAGAGGATATGACCCTATCCTGGCATCAGGAACCATCCACCAACCAGACCATCCTGCAAGGGATGGGTGACCAGCACATAGACGTGGTTATCCGGCGAGCGCAGACAAAGATGCAGGTGAATTTGAATACCGAAGCTCCACGCGTTCCTTATCGAGAGACGATTACCAAGAAAGCTGATGCCATGCACCGTCACAAGAAACAAACTGGCGGCGCAGGCCAGTTCGGCGAAGTCTGGCTCCGAATTGAACCTCTTGAGAATAGCGATTATGAATTCGTCAATGCTGTTTTCGGCGGCGCAATCTCATCCAGCTACATGCCGGCCATTGAAAAAGGCATCAAAGCGGTTATGAAGGAAGGAGTTCTAGCTGGATTTACAGTCTCCGGTGTAAAGGTCGAAGTGTATGATGGCAAGGAGCACCCAGTCGACTCCAAACCAATTGCTTTTGAAGTTGCCGGCCGAGAAGCGTTTAAACTTGCTTTTAAAGATGCCGGTCCAGTACTCCTGGAACCCATCATGAAAGTCCAGGTTATAGTTCCTGAAGAAAACATGGGCGATATTCTTGGTGACATGAACACACGTCGAGCCCGCGTTCAGGGCATGGAAACAGAAAAAGGAAGATCCATTGTCAATGCCAATGTTCCTTTGGCTGAAATGCTACGCTACACAACAGAACTCCGATCACTTACCGGCGGCCGGGGCATGTTCAATATGGAACTCTCTCATTACGAGACTGTTCCCGCGCATGTCGCTCAGTCGGTGATTGATACGCGTCAGAAAGAAATGGAAAGTAAGAAAGAAGAGTAATTTTTTCTACCTATTAAAAGGAGCTGGCCTGCCAGCTCCTTTTTTAAAGGATGAAGCCGATGGATTTGATTGAGAAACTTTGGGATGACATTCTTTCCAGAAATCCGCTCAAAATCAGAGCGGCATTTGAATCCTTAAGTGATCAAGAACGCGGAGATATGTATACCCACCTGGTTAAGATGAGCCGTGACGATGGCTGGCACCCGGAGCAAAAGATCTCGGCTAATGCGGCATTGGATGTTATTATTCATATCATCAATCGAAAATAAACCGAAAATTAAATATTGATTGACATTTTTCTAGAAACGAGAACTTATGAACAACGAGAAAATCACTCCCCAATCCGAAGATTTTTCCGAATGGTATAACCAGGTTATTCTGCGGGCAGAACTGGCTGATTATGCTCCTGTGCGCGGCTGCATGGTTGTACGTCCTTATGGCTGGGCGATCTGGGAGAATATTCAAAAAACATTGGATCAGCGTTTTAAGGATACAGGACATGTGAATGCCGCATTTCCCATGTTAATTCCCAAATCATTCATGGAAAAGGAAAAAGAACATGTGGAAGGCTTTTCTCCCGAGTTGGCAGTTGTAACCATCGGAGGAGGCCAGGAGCTGGAAGAACCGCTGGTCGTGCGGCCAACCTCAGAGACGATCATAGGGCACATGTACGCGAAATGGATCCAGTCCTATCGCGACTTGCCGGTTCTCATCAATCAATGGGCGAATGTTGTCCGTTGGGAAATGCGCACCCGCCTATTCTTGAGAACTCTGGAGTTCTATTGGCAAGAAGGCCATACTGCGCATGAGACGGCAGAAGAAGCAGAAGAGGAAACTCGGCGCATGCTGGATGTTTACGCGGATTTCGCTATCAACGAGGCTGCTGTACCGGTTATTAAAGGCAGAAAAAGCGAAAGCGAGCGTTTTGCTGGTGCAGTGCGTACTTATTCCATCGAAGGAATGATGAAGGACACGCGCGCGCTTCAATCCGGCACATCGCATTACCTGGGACAAAATTTCGCCAAAGCATTCAACATCCAGTATCTGGACCGAAATAATGCCTTGCAGCATTGCTGGACCACCTCCTGGGGACTATCCACGCGGTTCATTGGCGCCATTATCATGACCCACGGTGACGACCAAGGTCTGGTTCTACCTCCGAGATTGGCGCCGATCCAGATCGTGATTGTTCCCATATACCGGTCGGAGAACGAAAAAGATGCTGTACTTGCGGCAGCCCGCGAAGTGGAAGCAAGGCTTTCTTCCTTCCGCTGCAAAGTGGATGACCGTACGGAAATGACGCCCGGGTTCAAATTCAACGAATGGGAGCTGCGGGGAGTTCCGCTGAGAATTGAGATTGGACCCAAAGACGTCGAAAAACATGCGGTTATGACCGCCAGGCGTGATATTCCTGGAAAAGTCGGTAAAGGCAGTATTGGAATGGACCAGATCGAAGTGGAAGCTACAAATCTATTGACTGCCATTCAGAACAACCTCCTGGACAAGGCTACGCAATTCCGCGATCATAACACCTTCGAACCAAAGAACTACGAAGAATTTAAAGAAATAGTAAATAAAGGATGGGCATTAACTCCTTGGTGCGGGAGGGCGGAATGCGAGGCTAAAGTCAAAGAAGATACAAAAGCTACCACGCGCTGCATACCCTTTGATCAGGAATCTCCCGTGGGCAAGTGTATTGTATGCGGAGAACATGCGGAGGAGCGCGTCATATTCGCGCGTGCGTATTAATCCCAGGCCACATGCCGTCTGTCCAACTTAACCGATTACGATCTCAAATCAACGCTGTCATCAATCATTTCGAGAATAGCGATGAATTTCAACGTACATTGTTGACTTTGTTGCAACTGTACAGTGATCAAAAAGCAAATAGAAAAAAATGGTTGGAAGCGCAATCGGCTGCAAGCGAATACCATGTTTCTCCTTCAGTCTTGTTTGAGATCAAATCCAGATTGGCGTTGATTAGCCGCATTTACCCATTAAACGCCTACAAGAATGCGAGCTTACTTTGGAAATCCAACATTTTCGAGCTGAAGCAATTGGCTATCGCGATCTTGGCCAGTCTGGGGGATCAGCAACAGGAACAAGTAATTCAGGAGCTGGGGCAATGGATCAGACCAGAACTCGACCCTCGTTTGATGAAAGAAATCCTTGGCGCGTTTGAGGATAGTCCCACGATCCTGCTAAATTCCGGTTGGGTAAAATTTTTATCGAACTGGTTATCGTCTGATGATGACGAATTACAGCGGCTGGGTTTAAGGGCGATCAGCCATACGGTCAAGTTGAAATACCCCAACCTGCCCCAGATATTTAATTTGATCACCCCAGTGATCCCAAAACTCCGCATCTCCATTCAAAAGGAATTGGCAGAAGTCGTTAAGTCATTGATCGACCATTCAGAGGCAGAAACCGCTTCTTTTTTGATCATGGCTGGCAAGTTATACCCAGAAAACGATGTGCAAGCCTTCGTACGAAAATGCCTTCCTATGTTTGATCCATACTACCAATCAGAGATCCGATCGTCCCTTTCGTAAGCGAAACCTGACCTCTGGTATAATATGAACCCTGACTAGTCCCTCCTAAGGCGAAAGCTTTGGGTGAGGAGACTTGCTAAATTACTCAAAGGAGCAATGTCATGTCATTGACAAAAGAAGAAAAAACTGCGATTATTGAAAGTTATCGTGTCCATTCATCGGACACCGGATCTGCAGAAGTGCAGATCGCGATGCTCAGCAAAAGAATTGAGCAATTAACCGAGCACCTCAAGATCCACAAGCACGACGAATCCTCCAGACGCGGTTTACTAAAGCTGGTCGGCCAGCGCCGCCGTTTACTGGCATATCTGCGCAAGAAAAACTTCCCGCGCTACCAAGATGTCGTCAAGCGACTTAACTTGAGGAGCAAATAACTTCTTATGAAACAGGTGGGCGGGAAAATCTCTCCGTCCACTTGTTTAATTAATTTATGTAAGCAAAATCCCCTGGTTGGGAATTGAAAAATGATCAAGAGCAATTCTTCGTCATCTTTCAGTCCCTAACCTGAGGGGAAGAAAGAGGGAACATGCAAAAAGAAGCAAAAAGTTTTACTGCCGCTTACGGCAACCATACCATCACGTTTGAAACAGGCAAGTTGGCCGGCCAGGCGGGTGGTGCTGTCACGGCACGTGTAGGCGACACCATGATCTTCGCCTCGGCAACAATGGGTAATGTGCGAGAAGGCATTGATTTTTTCCCGCTCAGCGTGGAATATGAAGAACGGCTATATGCTGGCGGACGCATCCCGGGTTCGTTTTTTAGGCGCGAGGGCAGGCCTAGTGATGAAGCAGTGTTAGTTGCGCGATTAACCGACCGACCGCTGCGCCCGCTGTTCAACAAGGATATGCGCAATGAAGTACAGGTCATGATCTTTTCCTTATCAGCTGACAAAGAACACCCGTTGGACATTCTCGCCATCAATGCTGCCTCAGCAGCAATGTTCATTTCCGATATTCCCTGGGATGGCCCTATTGGCGCTGTAAGGGTTGCGTGTGTCAATGATGAATTGATCGCAAATCCAACTTATCAGCAGATGGAAGAATCTAACCTGGATTTGCGTGTCGCTGGCACCAAAGACGCCCTGCTGATGGTTGAAAGCGGTTCTGATGAAGTCCCTGAAGATCTTATGATCCGCGCGTTGAACTTCGCTCATGAAACCATCCAGCCAGTGATCGAGAGCCAGGAAAAAATGGCAGCTGAAGTAGGCAAGGCGAAAAAAGAAGTCGTTTTGTATCAACAGGATCCTGACATTGTTGAAAAAGTATTCCAGCAAACGAAATCCGATATTGATGACTTGTTGGTGAAACCGCACACCAAGCATGAATTAGACGAAGGAATCAACGCCTTGCGTGAAAAGACCATTCTCGAAATGGCCGGAGAAGACGAAGAAATGAAGAACCATGTGCGGGAGGCTTTTGATTCCGCTTACCAGCATGTAGTGCGTACAAACATTATCGAGCAGGGGAAACGCCCTGATGGCAGAAAAACCGACGAGATTCGCGATATTTGGTGCGAGATCAATGTTAGCCCGCGCGTTCACGGCTCTGGCCTGTTCACCCGCGGTGAAACCCAAGTCCTCACCCTGGCAACACTTGGCACACCTAAAGAAGCACAGGAACTGGACAACCTCTCCCCCGAGGATTCCAAGCGCTATATGCATCATTACAATTTCCCGCCCTTCTCCACCGGTGAAGTTAAACGGCCGGGTAGATCGCGACGTGAGATCGGGCATGGCGCCTTGGCAGAACGGGCATTGGTTCCAGTTCTGCCGGATGAAAAGGATTTCCCCTACACCATGCGTCTGGTTTCCGAAGTGATGTCATCCAACGGCTCTACCTCCATGGCCTCAGTCTGCGGTTCCACCCTTGCGCTGATGGACACAGGCGTCCCGATCAAAGCCCCGGTTGCAGGTATTGCCATGGGTTTGGTTATGGAAGGCGAGAAATATCAGGTTCTCACCGATATTCAGGGTCTGGAAGACCATTTGGGCGATATGGATTTTAAAGTAGCCGGCACCGAAATTGGAATTACAGCCCTGCAAATGGATATCAAGATCAAGGGAATCACCCCTGAGATTATGGCCGAAGCATTGGAGCAGGCAAAGAAAGCGCGGCTTTTCATCCTTGGAAAAATGAAAGAAACCATAGCCGCACCTCGCCCTGAACTTAAGGAGTTTGTACCGAGGATTGCAACCATCCACATCCCTGTGGAGAAAATTGGCGCTGTCATCGGCCCAGGCGGCAAGACTATCCGCGCACTCCAGGAAGAAACGGATACTCAAATAGATATCGCCGAAGACGGTACTGTCTACATTGCAGCGACCGAGAAACAGAATGAGGACCGTGCACGCGAGCGAATTGAAGCGCTTACAGAAAGCCCAATCGTCGGCCGAATATATACAGGCAAGGTCGTGCGCACCACTGATTTTGGAGCATTCGTCGAGATCATTCCCGGTACCGATGGTATGGTACATATTTCCCAACTGGACACCGAGCGGACAGAAAAGGTGGAAGACATTGCCAGTGTAGGTGATGAATTGACGGTCATGATCATTGATATTGATCCTGCCGGCAAGATCCGCTTGTCCCGTCAGGCTGTACTGGAAGGTTGGTCAGCGGAAGAAGCCCGGGAGCACGATTCCGCCAACCGCAAAAAGGGCGGACGCACCGGAGGCCGGCCAGGTGGTGGTGGTCGGTCGCACTCCGGTAACCGAAGCGGATCACGCCCCTATAGCAAACCAAGAAACGAGAATTAAACTGACGACTAACTCATCTTAATGTCAATAAATTAAAATAAACCGCTCCCATGAAGCAAGGAGGGAGCGGTTTTCTTTTCTATAGAAATACATAATTAGTTATATAATGTATCCCCTTGGCTGGTAGGCAACACTGGCATTTCTGGCCCAGATATGTTTAATAAACTCGCCAGCGCGGCTCGCATGGCAGTGCGATCATCCCAGGGGTATTCGATTTCTCCAAAACACATTGATTGCTCATGCCCTTTTCCACAAGCAATCACGAGATCACCAGGTTGCGCCAGACGAACAGCTCCCAAAATGGCACTTCCCCGATCAGGAATGATGTGAAAATCTTTTCCCTCAGTTGCTCCGGTTTTTTGGGCTTCGTCAGCCATTTCAGCCAGGATGTCCTCAAGATTTTCCGTGCGGGGATCTTCTGCGGTCATAATTGAAATATCCGCCAATTCAGTGGACACCGCTGCCATCATTCGCCGTTTTTGACGATCACGCAGTCCGGCAGATCCGAACACAGCGATCACTCTCCCGCCTGTTAATTTCCTTGAGGTTTCAAGCGCAACCTTCAGTGCATTGGGTGTGTGAGCAAAATCTACAATCGCTGCAAAATCCTGGCCCATCTGGATTCTCTCCATTCTTCCAGGCACATAATCCATCGATTCGATACCTCTGAGAACATTTTCCAAAGGAAGCTTTAAACCAACCACAGTTGCAGCGATAGCTGCCAGGATGTTATGAGTATTGTATTCTCCGATTAAGGGGGAGCGTACCTCTCCTTGCCCGAAAGGTGTGCGCACATCAAACTGCAGCCCATTCACATTCATGTTGACATTTTCTGCGACTACGTCAGCATCTTTTGACAAACCATACTCTACGGTTTTCAGAAGCTGATAACGAGAATGGTCAATCCGTTTCGTGATTTTCTGATAGGAAATATCATCCATATTGAATACAGCAGCGCATATTGGTTCCAGCGGCTTCTCACTTGTTGAAATCAAATAGTCAATTAACCGGAACTTGGCAGAAAAATATTCTTCATAACTGCCGTGATAATCCAGATGTTCATGCGTGATGTTGGTGATAACTCCCATATCAAATTCACAAGCTTCCGCCCGGAACTGATCAAGCCCATGCGATGTGGTTTCCAAAACCACATGGGTGAGGCCAGCATCCACCATCTTTCTTAGCAAAGATTGAATAACCAGCGATTCCGGCGTAGTTACATGGAAACCTGTGTCGATGGAGTGTTCACCGATCACAGCATTCACTGTCGAGATCATTCCAGCTTTTATCTCGCATGCAAGCAAGATCTTTAATATCAGATTGACGGTCGTGGTTTTCCCATCTGTTCCGGTGACTCCAATCACTCTCAAGGATCGAGCCGGAAATTCATGAAATGCTGCAGCAATATGAGCCATCGCGCGACGAGGATTCTCTGTACGGAAATAGAGCCCACCCACAAATTTCAATGGTTTTCGGCCAATTGCAGCACAAGCACCAGCTTGAAGGGCATCCGGAATATACTGATGGCCGTCTACGCTGCCTCCTTCCAGTGCAATGAATAGATCCCCTGGTTTAACCTTCCGTGAATCGGAGCAAATCCCCAATACTTCAATCGTGGGAATTTCTTCGTGTAAACCTAGAAATTGACCGGAAGCGATTAGCAAACTGGATAGATCCATGAAATGACTTAGCCCGTCTTCCCCTTGTTTTGATCCAATATCAGGTTGATCTGACGCTTTAAGGTTCTTGAATTAAACCAAATGACAATCGGCGCGCTAATTAAAATCAAACCGATGGTGAAAAATGGTTGAGTATTATAAGTCCTGTCAATCCATAATCCAACTAATAAGGAGATCAAACCTGTAAAAAAAGTAAGCACCCCGATCTTTCGATAAACGGGAGCAAGCTTTTTAGCCAGCAGTTCCTGTTTTGATTGAGGAATTTTTTTCTTCACGCTGCTCATCGGCGAGATTATATCATCTCAATCTTCCCACGAAGACCTTCAGCGATATCAAGAGAATAATTGCTGAAAGAGAAACCAAGCGAAGCCAAAGCATTGGGATTCCCAATAAAGATCGAATTTCGATTTCCACAGGGATTACAAATAATGGTGTCCGGTTTGGAGACTGGGCATCAGGTGATTTCGAGGTCAAATATACCCAAAGGTCACCTTCTTGCTTTCGTTCAAGATCGCCAGCCTGGAGGTCATAGACAAAAATTTGGTTTAGACCGTTGACTAATGGTTGAATTAATTGATCATTCGGTTTGACTGAAATATCACTCAAGTCTAAAAGCAATTCCAATGAAAAATCACAATCATCTTCATGTTTTAAACCGTAAGCATTTTCCTTGATAACCAACACCTCAAAGGTAGCCTTTGAACCAAAATGAAGAAAGGCTGGATGCTTAGCATTAAGTGTTATGGTAGGAAAAGAATCTTCGATAGGGCAAACCTGATTCTGAAATAACGGACGGCTGAAGTCTACAGAAAAAGAATTTTCAATATTCGGGGCTGGAATGATTGACCAGAAAAAAATCCCAAGAAAAAATATTACCAGTATCCATAACCCTGCCATTCGTATATTATTCACTGATAATCATCACATCTCTTTTAAATCCTATTAATGACGGGGTTATTAATGATAAACTATTTATCATCACATTGGAGGACTATACAAATGCCAACTCATCCAGCTGAACCCTTCCGCATCAAAATGGTCGAACCTATCCGGTTACCATCCAGGGATGAACGAAAATCTGCCTTGGCTGCAGCGGGATACAACCTATTTGCTGTGCCTGCAGAGAATGTCTTTATCGATCTGCTTACAGATTCGGGTACCGGCGCAATGAGCCAGGAACAATGGGCATCGATCATGCGCGGCGATGAGTCCTATGCGGGCGCTCGTTCCTTTTACAGACTGAAAGATGCCATTCAAGATATTTTTGGATTTGATTTCTTTGTCCCAACCCACCAAGGCCGCGCCGCTGAAAATATCTTGGCTGCATTGATGGTTCAACCCAATACCTACATCCCATCTAATATGCATTTTGACACAACCGATGCCAATTTGCGCGCCCGCCACGGACGGCCGGTTAATCTTGTGAATGAGGTGGCTTTCAAACCCTCGGCGAATGTACCTTTCAAGGGTAATATGGATACAGCGAGACTCGAGGAGTGGATCAAATCCACCGGGAAGGAAAACATTCCCTTCGGCTGCATCACGATCACAAATAACGCCGGTGGTGGACAACCTGTCTCAATCGAAAACCTGAAAGCCGTCTCAGAAATCTACCACCGCTATGATATTCCATTTTTCATCGATGCCTGCCGCTTTGCGGAAAATTGCTACTTTATCAAACTTCGCGAGCCTGGTTATTCAAGCAAAACCACTAAGGAAATCGCCAAAGAAATATTCTCCTTGGCTGACGGCGCCTGGATGAGTTCAAAAAAAGATGCGATCGTTAACATTGGCGGGTTCCTGGCCATGCGTGATGAGAGCTTATATCAGCGAGTCTGCAATGAACTCATTTTGAGGGAAGGTTTTCCCACATACGGAGGATTAGCTGGACGAGATCTGGAAGCGCTCGCCACCGGTTTATATGAAGGGCTGGATGAGAGTTACCTGGACTACCGCTTAAAGCAGACAGCTTATCTGGGCGAACGTATCAAAGAGATTGGCATTCCAATCATTGAACCTGCTGGCGGGCACGCCATCTACCTGGATGCAGGTGCACTCTTTTCACACATCCCGCAAAATGAATTTCCCGGACAGGCATTGGTTGCGGCTCTCTATATCGAGGGTGGAATTCGGGGAACGGAGATCGGATCGGTCATGTTTGCGCATAAAGATCCTGACAGCGGAGAAATGATTTACCCAAAACTTGAATTGGTGCGTCTCGCATTACCGCGCAGGGTATACACACAAAGCCATCTCGATTATGTGGCAGATACACTCAAATCCTTATGGGACCAGCGCAGCTCTTACAAGGGCTATCGCATCGTTTATGAGCCGGAATTGCTTAGGCATTTCACTGCCCGTTTTGAGCCGATGTAGATTCCATCAGCTTCGCTTGCTCCCAGATCTCGTTCATTTCTGCCAGGGTAAGATCGGTCATCTTCCTTCCCTGCCCGGCAACTGTACGCTCGATAAAATTAAACCGTTTTAAAAAACGCTGATTCATTTGTCTAAGGAGACTTTCCGCATCAAAACCATACCAGCGGATCAGGTTAACCATCGCGAACAGCAAATCCCCCAGCTCATTTTCACGTGAAGCCGCGTCTGGAGCTTGAACGAATTCATTGATCTCTTCCTCTATCTTCTCAACTACTGGAGTGATCTCCGGCCAATCAAAGCCAACACGTGCCGCCCTCTCCTGGTATTTTTGAGCCAAGGCCAGGGCAGGCAAGTTCTTTGGTACTGATTCAAGCAGGCTTTGTTTATCTAACGGTTCTTTTTCGATTCTTTCCTCAGATTTGAGGATCTCCCAATTCTTAATCACTGTGGAAGCATCCTTGGCATCCCAGTCGCTGAAAACATGCGGATGGCGGAATACGATTTTGTTATGAATACCCCTGATCATATCGTAGACATTGAAATTACCGGCTTCATTGGCTATTTGAGATTGCAGGACGATCTGCAATAACAAATCCCCCAGTTCCTCCTCTAGTGAAGCCAGATTGCCGCTGTCGATCGCCTCAAGTACCTCATACGTCTCTTCCAAAATGTTAGTCCTTAGGGTTTCATGAGTTTGTTTGCGATCCCATGGGCATCCTTCTGGTGACCGTAAGTGGGCGATCAACTCTACAAACGACAGCAAGGAGCGTGAGGAAATATCTGCCTTGAAAATCAAATATCCGCGTTTAAAGCTATTGGAGATTTTTTCAAGGTCTTTAACTAATATCTCTGTAGAATTTGGCGACTTGTTTAAATCTGCATTGATTAAGATGATCTGATAATTTGGTGAATAGACACGAGAGATTAATCTCGTTAAGATGGGAAGATCGATAGGTTCGTCAATAAATTCATAAATAGCATTTTCATCCGGCTGATGAAGCAAGCTATGCCTTCCAGTAATTTCCATACCGGGAATCAGCTTGAGACCGTACTTCATGTCCAAATCCAGCCGGGAAACGATCGTAAGTATTTTGGAGAAGTCCATAATGATTCCACCTCGCAGTAGTGCCGAAAAATTATACTACCCGCTCTTATTACAGAGCGGGTAGCAGTTGAGTAAAACACAAAAGCAATAAAGATTTTACCGCTTGGTGTAGGTAGGCGCCTTTCTAGCGCGCTTGAGGCCGGGTTTCTTGCGTTCTTTCACACGCGGATCACGCGTTAGTAGATCATCTTTACGTAGAGCAGCCACGTAATCGGGGTTCATTTTGGCAAAAGCGCGCGCCAAGCCAAGTTGTACAGCTGAAGTCTGGCCGGTAACTCCACCGCCGTTGACCAACACGGTTACGTCGTATTGGGTTCGATTTTCGCCGGTTGCTTCAAATGCTTCCAAAATGGCCTCAGGGTCACCCAAACGGGTGAAATATTCTTCCAATGATTTCTCATTGACAGTGAAATTTCCAGTCCCCTGCATTATGCGGACGCGAGCGGTGCTTTCCTTGCGTCTGCCGATTCCTTCGTAATATTGTTCAGCCATTCGTTATCAACTCCTAGTCCATCTTTTCGGGATTCTGCCCTTGGTGAGGGTGCGTAGAACCAGCATATACTTTCAATCTCTTCATTAATGCACGGCCATAACGGTTATGCGGTAGCATCCCTTTTACTGCGAATTCAATGATCCGTTCGGGATGGTCTTCCAACATATGCGGATAAGTGACCTCTTTTAATCCACCGGGATAATTTGAGTGGCTGTAATACACTTTTTCTTTTTCCCGGGTGGTGTTAACCTGGACGCCGCTGGCATTGATGACGATGACCGAGTCACCCATGGTCACGCCTGGTGCATAGTTGGGTTTATGTTTTCCCATCAGTAAATGAGCGATCTTGGTTGCCATTCGGCCTAATTTTTGTCCTTTGGCGTCAATCAAGAGCCACTGAGTCTCAGGTGTTCCTTTATTTACAAATGTTTTTTCCACGATTAGGTACTCCAGTTATTATCTAATAATTCACTTCTTCGAGAAACAATCCATGAGCCGGTGCGATACCCGCCGGAAGTTTCCCGGATTTTTTAAAACTTTTTTCCAATTCCATTGCTTCGACTTTATTTTGCCCAACGCGTATTAGTAGAAACACAATTCGCCTTACCATATGATATAAGAACGCTTTTGATGTGATCCTGAAGTATGTTTTCCCGTCCTCCAGAAATTCCCAATCAGCACTGAAAATGGTCCGCACTGTTGATACTTTTTCTTTGGGCGGCTTTCCAAACTCAGCAAAATCATGTTCGCCGAGAATGACCTCGGCAGTGGATTTAAGCAACTCATGGTCTGCTTCGGGCCAAACGCGCCAGTGATATCTTTCACAAATAGGGTTCCGCTCTGGCAAAAATGCAATCTGGTATCGATACCGCCGCATCTTAGCGTCATATCGTGGATGAAAAGTCTGGGAAGAAACCTGGGCGGTTCTCACGGAAACATCCTGCGGCAATCGGCTGTTCAACGCTTTGACCAACTCATCGGGGCAATGAGTCCAATCTAGATTGAAAGCGACTACCTGGCCTTCTGCATGGACTCCAGTATCAGTTCTTCCGGCGGAGAGGATCGTTCGCTCCTGCCAGCCGATTTCCCTCAGTGCCCGTTCAAGTTCATCCTGAACGGTCCTGCGGTTTTTCTGACGCTGAAATCCGAAAAATTCAGTGCCGTCGTAAGCAATAGTAAGTTGGTAAGGTGCCATTCCAACCGGCTAACCGGAGGATTTTATTCTTCGACTAACTCTAAAATAACCATCTCCGCTGCGTCGCCAATGCGAGGACCGAGCTTCATCACTCGAGTGTATCCGCCATTGCGATTTTCAAAACGCGGGGCGATCTCATCGAAAAGTTTACGTACACTGTTAGGATTATTCAATGAACTGGCAGCCAAGCGGCGCGCGTTCATTTTATCCACGTCAGAGCCCTTGCTGCTGTTGCGTGCAAGTGTGATCAATTTTTCAGCATCACCGCGGATCGCATTCGCTTTTGCCTGAGTGGTCTTAATGCGGTTATGCTCAAAAAGACTGATGATCAGGTTTCGCCTGAGAGCGATACGGTTTCCTTTATTACGATTTAGTCTATAACCTGCTACTTTGTGTCGCATCTTAACTTACTCCGATTCGTCCTCTTCTTCTTCATTTTCCAGGAAACCTTTTTCCTGCATTTTTTCACGCAGTTCATCCAGGCTTTTCTCGCCAAAATTCCGGATGGACATTACAGCTTCTTCACCCTTACCCAGCAGTTCAACTACGTCACCGACTGTGGTAACGCCTGTCCGTTTGAGGGAATTGAATACTCTCACAGAAAGATCCAGGTTTTCGATCGGCATTTCTGCGTTTTCTGAAACCACATGCCTCTCAGCTTCCACTATTCCAGCTTCTTCTTCGACCAGCATTTCTTCCTTGACGCCTGCGATCAACCGGAATTGATCAATTAAGATTCTACCTGCTTGAGCAAGAGCTTTTTCCGGTGATTTGGTGCCATCTGTCCAGATCTCCAATATCAAACTGTCGTAATTAGTGCTCTGTCCAACACGGGCACTGCCTACATCAAAATTGACGCGTTTGACAGGGCTGTAGATCGCATCGACAGGCAGCTCGCCAATCGGCAAAGAATCATCACGCTCGTTGGAAGGCAGGTATCCCCTGCCACGCTCGACCGTAAAATCAATGGATAATTTCGTCTTGGGGTCATCCACGGTAAAGAGATAGATCTCGGGGTTGACAATCTCAAGCTCTGACGTCATATGGATATCTGCCGCAGTCACGACACCCTCGCCGCTCACATCTAGATGCATATGTGATACATCACCTTCATGCATCATCACGCGAATTTGCTTGATCTGAAGCATGACCTGCAGCACATCTTCACGTACGCCGGGGATATCACTAAATTCATGCAGCGTGTCGGATATACGCACTGATGTGATCGCTGCTCCGTCTAACGATGAGAGGAGAACTCTGCGTAGCGAATTTCCCAGAGTCACCCCATACCCTCGTTCCAAGGGGCTGACCACGAATTTTGCGTAATTACGCGCTTCAGCTTCCTTTTCCAATGTTGGTGAAACCATACTACTTAGAGCCACAGTCTCCCTCTCTTTTTTTATAAACCATTACTAAATTTTATCCTTGTTTATCTTGAGTAGTATTCAACGATCAATTGTTCGTTCAAGTTGCCATCAATTTCACCGCGCTCGGGTAAGCGCAGCATTCGGCCGCTCAGATTCTTCAGATCGCGTTCCAACCATATGGCTGCGTTGGTTTTCTCCGCCACATCAGCCATCTCTTTAAAAAATCCGTTCGATTTCGACTGATCACGAACCACAACTATATCTCCAGGAACCACAATCATCGATGGGATATTGGTTTTTCGCCCGTTTACGAAAAAATGGCCGTGGCTCACCAATTGGCGTGCCTGCGCACGGTTGGCAGCGAATCCCAATCGGAATACTACGTTATCCAAACGAGACTCAAGCACCTGCAACAGGGTAAGGCCGGTGAGTCCGCGTGTCTTCAAAGCGACATCAAAATAGCGTCGGAATTGCTTCTCCAAAACGCCATAGATGCGGCGTGCTTTTTGCTTTGCGCGCAATTGGCGGCTGTAATCGGATAGTTTCCGATTCATCCGCAGCCCGCTGGCTCCATGCTGTCCTGGAGCATAAGCACGTCTTTCGAAAGCGCATTTACTCGAGAAACAACGTTCGCCTTTAAGGAAAAGTTTCTCACCTTCGCGCCTGCATAACTTACAAACTGGTCCAATATATCTTGCCATTTTTGATTACTCCTGCTTATACGCGGCGTTTCTTTGGAGGCCGGCAGCCATTGTGCGGAATGGGTGTGATATCCGCAATCGAGCGGATCTTCATACCTTTTGACTGAATTGCACGAATCGCTGCTTCCCGCCCAGGACCAGGCCCCTTGATGAAAATATCAATCTCCTGAATTCCCATGGCAGATGCATTCTTCATCGCTTCTTCAGCTGCAAGTCTCGCCGCGAAAGGCGTACTCTTCCTTGAACCATGAAAGCCTACGGTCCCCGCACTGGTCCAGGTAACGGTATTTCCCTGTTGGTCAGTGACAGTAATGATCGTATTATTGAAAGATGCAAAAATATGTACTTGCCCAGATGACAGCGTTCGCTTTGCCTTGCGGCTGGTCGAAGCTCGACGGGTGGTAGTTTTCTTTGTACTTTGAGCCATTAATCCTCTTTACTTATACATTAATAAGATAATGCCGCGGTTATTTCTTGGTAGCGCCGCGCCGGCGACCGCGCCCTGCAACAGTACGCTTGGGTCCCTTACGCGTACGCGCATTCGTTTTAGTGCGTTGGCCGTGAACGGGCAATCCGCGGCGATGACGGAGTCCCCGGTAGCAACCAATCTCAACTAATCGTTTAATATTCATTTGGACATCACGGCGCAGATCACCTTCCACCTTGAAGTTCTTTGAAATGTAATCTCGCAGCGCGCTTACGTCCGTTTCAGTGAGGTCGTTCACGCGGATATCGGGATTTACCTCTGTAGCAGCCAGGATTTCTCTTGCCCTGGTGGATCCGATACCATAAATATAGGTCAGCCCTACTTCCACCCGCTTTTCCCGCGGTAAGTCAACACCTTCAATTCTTGCCATGCCTGTTATCCCTGTCGTTGTTTATGTTTTGGATTCTCACAAATAACGTAAAGAATTCCTTTACGTTTAACAATTTTGCATTTAGCGCATCGTTTGCGGATAGATGGTGATACCTTCATTTACTTGCTCCTATTCTTTTTAACTACAGCCGCAAATTTTCTATTATACCAAATTATGTTCATCTTATTCGATCTGTCAGCATTCTACGACTTTCAATAAATCGGAAGTGACGTCTTCAATCTTCTGTGAGCCATCGATCTTTCTGAGCAACCCTTTTTTCTCATAATACTCGATCAATGGAGCGGTTTGTTGATTGTAGACTCTAATCCGCTGCTCTACTGTCTCTCGCTTGTCGTCTTCACGTTGATAGAGTTCAGAATCGTCAAGATCGCAGAAACCTTCCTTTTTGGGAGGTTTGAATTTTGGATGGTAGACATGCCCTTCAGCTTTGCATGTCCAGCGTCCGCTCAAGCGTTCGATCAATTCATCCGAAGGTACATCGATTAGCGGAACTGCATTAATCTTTTTTCCATGTTGCTCCAAAAAAGCGGATAACGCTTCTGCCTGAGCCGGAGTCCTGGGAAAACCATCCAACAAGGATCCTTGCTCGCAATCCGGCTGCGAAAGGCGGTCTGTTACCATTCCGATGGTGATATCGTCAGGTACCAATTCGCCCTTCTCCATGAACGCTTTGGCTTTCTTGCCCAATTCCGTCTCATTTTGCAGATTTTCACGGAAGATATTACCGGAGGAAATATGAGGAATACCACACTTTTCAGCGATGATCACTGCTTGAGTTCCCTTGCCAGCGCCTGGCGGTCCTACCAGAATATAAAATTTCGCCATGCCTATGCCTTGATCAATCCTTCATCGTAACCATGCAGCTTTAGTTCAGTCTCGATGATGTTGAAGGTGTCACGAACCACTCCAACGACGATCAGCAAACCTGAAGCGGTGATCAGGAAAAGATTCTGACCGATATTGGCCGGCAGCACGATCTGCAGAAAATACGGTAGTGTCGCGACCAGTGCCAGGAACAAAGCGCCAACCAGTGTAATTCGCCGCTGAACTCGGTTCAGATAATTTTGAGTCGGGAGCCCTCGGACTACACCAGGGATCTGCGCCCCCTGCCGCTTAAGGTTTTCACCATAGCTTTGCTGTTCAAAAAGCACCTCGGTGTAGAAGAAAGTCAACAGTAAAACTAAGAAAAAGAACACAATGACATACCAGATGCTAGTTGGCGCAAATGTGACTTGAAGCCAGCTGGCAAAGTTGGCCAACCATTGAGTGTTGGAGCCAATAAAAAATTGCGCAATGATTCCCGGCAGTGAAAGAATTGTCTGTGCGAAGATCAGCGGAATCATTCCAGCCAGGTTGACCATGAGTGGAAGATTCGATTTGACGGGCATGGACATTCGGTTGCCTACCCTGCGTCCGGGGAAAAGCACGGGAACGTTGCGGCGGCCTTGCTGAACAATAATGATTGCGAAGATCGTTAATGCCAATACTATAGCCATCAAGATCAATGCAAGTACGACATTCTGGCCGGAAATAATCAGGCTGTACAAATTAATCGGGATCCTTGAGACGATACCTGCAAAAATGATCAAGGAAAGACCCTGGTTAGGAATACCATATTCAGAAATTAATTCACCTAACCAGATCGCCATCATCGTTCCACCCATCATGCTAATCAGAGTGGTTAGAGTGGGCAGTAAATTTACACCCACGAATCCAAATTGATAATTCAGAATAGAACCGGAAGTTGTCAGCTGATTGAACAGCTGGATCTGCCCGATCGCTGATAGAGCCGCCATCGGTATCGTAAGCAGGATGGTCCATTTCTCCATCAGTTTTCGGCCTTCCCGTGGGTTATCTTTCATACGCCGCTCAAGCGCGGGGATGATCGGTACCAGCAGCTGAATGATAATCTGTGCGGTAATATACGGATAAACACCCATTGCCAGGATGGAAAAGTTGGATAGCGTTCCGCCGGAGAGAAGATCAAATACTCCCAGCAGGCTGCTTGCGGGTCCTTGCTGCTGGAAGATACCCGAAATCACACCGCGGTTAATTCCTGGAACTGGAATATTCGCTGCGAACCGATAGAGCACCAACAGCGCCAGGGTGATCAATAACTTCTTTCGAATATCAACCGAAGTCCACAAATATCGCCAAGCGGATCTCTTCATGCTCTGATCTCCTTATCCTTATTCACAGCCTATGCTTCAATAACCTCGGCTTTACCGCCTGCGGCTTCTATCTTTTCGACAGCGCTTTTTGAAAAACGATGCGCTTTAATGGTCAGTGCTTTATCGATATTGCCATTTCCGAGAATGACGATCGGATTCTGCTTCTTGTGGAGCAGATTTTTTTCAGCGAAGTCTTCCGGGGTTACTTCAGATCCAGCCCGGAAAACGGATAACTTACCCACGTTGATCACGTTATATTCCACACGGTTGATCGGTGTAAATCCTTCACCACGCAAGAAAGGAAGACGTCGGTAAAAAGGCAGATTTCCACCCTGTCGATAAAGGTTTCCACCCCATCCGGTGCGTGAATGCTGCCCCTTGGTACCGCGTCCGGCGGTTTTTCCTTGGCCGGCAGCGATACCGCGGCTGACGCGCTTGCGGCCTTTCTTCGCGCCTTCGTTCGGTTTCAAATCATGTAACTTCATTTCGTTTCCTGCACTTCTTCGATTTCAACTAAATGATTCACCTTTGCGATCATCCCGCGAATGGAAAGCGAATTAGGCTGTTCAACAGTTTGCCCAATCTTGTGCAAACCCAAAGCGCGTATTGTCGCCTTATGCCGTTCGGTATTCCCAATCGGGCTGCGAACGAGCGTGATCTTCAACATCTTTTTAGCCATTTTTCCTCCGTTCCCAGAACGGCGCCAATTCCTTTCCAGGTTTACCGCGTAAAGCGGCAATGTCATCCGGCGATCTCATTTGTTCAAGCGCTTTGAAAGTAGCCTTGACTACATTTAAAACATTAGCGCTCCCAAGAGACTTGGTGAGAATGTCTCGTATTCCTGCCGCTTCAACCACAGCGCGGACGCCGCCGCCAGCAATAACACCTGTACCTGCGGAAGCTGGCTTCAATAGCACTACAGCACCGGCAACCTTGGCGGTAATTTCATGCGGAATGGTTGTGCCGTACAGAGAAACTTTGGTCATATTTGCATGCGCTTTTTTGGTTGCTTTAGCAATGGCATCGGTTACTGTGCCTGCTTTACCCACGCCTAAACCTACACGCCCGTTATTATCTCCTGCGACCATTGTCACGCGGAAATGGAACAACCGGCCACCTTTAACAACTTTGGCAACGCGGGCGATATCAATTACTCGCTCATCAAATTCTTTTTCTTCCGGCTGAAAAGCCCTTTTTGATTCTTCTTTGGCCATATTTGTCCTCGTTTAGAACTTCAATCCTGATTCACGGGCGCCCTCTGCAAGCGCTTTCACTCGTCCAATATACTGATAGCCGCCGCGGTCAAAAACCACGGTTGAAATCTTTTTCGATTTGGCCCGATCACCCAAGAGCTTGCCAACTTCAGTTGCCTGTTCTACTTTTTTCAGCTTGGCAACCTTCTCGCGCAAATCCTTGTCGATGCTGGATGCTGCCACCAGGGTCACGCCCTTTTCATCATCAATGATTTGTGCATAAATATCCGTCAGGCTGCGATAGACGCATAGACGCGGTGTGTCTGCGGTACCGGAAATATTTTTTCGTACGCGTTGATGTCTTTTTAATCTTGCTTCGTTTCTTGATTTCTTAGCCATTTTTCAACCTATTCTACGCGCCAGCTGATTTACCAGCTTTTCTGCGAACCCTTTCTCCAAGGTATCGAATCCCTTTTCCTTTATAGGGTTCGGGCGGGCGAATTTTCCTTATATCTGAAGCCACTTGGCCAACATCTTCCTTATTGCTGCCATTGACGACAATGAAACGGTTCTTTTCCGTAACATCAAATTTGATTCCATCCGGTGGTTCGACAATTACAGGATGAGAAAAGCCAACATTGATAACCAGTTTCTCGCCTTCCAACTCGGCTTTATAACCCACCCCTTGAATTTCAAGGGTCTTGGTAAAACCTTCGCTTACACCTGTGATCATATTCTGAAGAACAGCGCGGGTAGTTCCATGGAGAGCGCGAGCCGCTTTTTCATCAGAGCTCCGGGTCACAACAATCTGCGATTCTTCCATCTGGATATCAATAACCGGGGTAAAAGTTCGCTGCAGTTCACCTTTTGGACCTTTTACTTTCACTTTTTTTCCATCAATATCCACCTGGACACCAGCTGGGATTGTGATGGGTAGTTTACCTATTCGAGACACGATATAACCTCCAAATTACCCAATTACCAAACCTTGCAAAGGATTTCACCGCCAATGCCCAACTTGCGTGCATTCTGGCCAGTCATGACACCCTTGGGTGTGGTCATGATGGAGATACCCATACCAGAGAGCACCCAGGGAATTTCATGCTTCTGAGAATATACCCGGCGTCCAGGCCGGCTGACACGCACCAGTCCAGTGATCACGGGGCGTTTTTCTCGTCTTTCACCCACGTATTTCAACCGGATCCGCAGAACTTTGTGCGTCGGTTTTGCACCATCTGCTTCTTCGAAGTCCTCAATATAGCCCTCTTCCTTAAGAATCCGGGCAATCTCCAGTTTTAATTTTGAACTCGGCATCGCTACCAGAGACTGGCTGCTCATAACGCCGTTCCGGATACGGGTCAGCATATCGGCAATAGGGTCATTAATACTCATTTTTCTTCCTCCGCTCCGGTTCCTACCAGGATGATTTTGTTACACCGGGGATCTTGCCTTTTAAGGCGAGCTCCCGGAAACAAATGCGGCATAATCCAAACCTGCGGATATAACCGCGAGGCCTGCCGCAAATCTGACAACGATTAACGACCTGGTTAGTGTGCTTTCTTCTTTTTTCTCGATACATCATGCAAGTTTTTGCCATAATTACGCCTTCCTAAAGGGCATTCCCAAATATCCTAACAAAGCCTTCGCGTGCTCATCATTCCTGGCAGAAGTTACAAAAGTAATCTCCATACCGCGGATCTTGTCGATTGAATCATAATTAATCTCTGGGAAGATCAATTGTTCCCGAATACCCATCGTGTAATTTCCGCGCCCATCGAATGATTCTGCTGGTACACCCCGGAAATCACGAACACGGGGTAAAGCGATGTTGACTAATCGATCCATCATTGCCCACATACGATCACCGCGCATGGTGACTTTGATACCAATTTGTCGACCTTCACGAAGCTTGAAATTCGCAACACTCTTTTTGGCTGTGGTGATCACAGGTTGTTGCCCTGTGATAGATCTAATATCCTTGACAGCAGCATCAAGACTGTTTGGGTTATCAAGCGCTTCGCCCATACCAATATTGATCACGATCTTTTTTATTGTAGGTACTTCCATAACATTTCTAAAGGAAAAGTCCTTCATCAATACCGGAATTACGTCTTTTTTATATCTTTCTTTTAATGGATTCATTCCTTACTCCCAGTAATCGATCGGCACTTAGTCGATCAACCCTCCGCAACGTTTGCAGACTCGCACGGCTTTATCGCCTTCACGTGAAATGCTGATGCGTGTCGGACGGTTGCATTTTTTACAAACCACCATCACATTGGAAGCATCAATGGGTCCTTCCAATTTCACAATGCCGGGGTTGATAGTCTTTCCTTCAGACTGGACTTGACGTTGATGTTTGGTCTGAATGTTGATTCCCTGCACGACAACCCGATTCTCTTTTGGAAAAACCTTGATCACTTCGCCGCGCTTTCCCTTGTTCAGCTCTTTTCCAGTGATGACTTCTACCTGGTCGCCTTTTTTAATATGCATAATGCCCTTACTCCTTCACCTGTCGCCTTAAAGAACTTCCGGGGCGAGTGAAACAATTTTCATAAATCCTTTTTCACGCAATTCGCGTGCGACAGGTCCAAAAATGCGGGAACCGAGAGGATTTTCTCCATCAGTGGCTAAAATCACTGCCGCATTGTCATCAAATCGAATGGTTGATCCATCTTCACGCCGCCATTCCTTTGAAGTGCGTACGATAACAGCTTTTACGACTTCGCTTTTCTTTACCGTGCTTTGTGGTGTAGCGGACTTGACAGTGCCGACGATCACATCACCAATTCCTGCATAGCGTCTTTTGGTTCCGCCGGTAACGTGAATCACGAGAAGTTCACGCGCGCCAGTATTGTCAGCTACTTTTAATCGGGTTTCATGCTGAATCATCTGATTCTTCCTCTGCTTCTATTACCAAATCTTCGGGAACTTCCTCCCCGAGTAATTCTTCAGCGGTCACTTCAGGTAATTCATCTTGAGCTGCCAGATTTTCCTCAACATTCAGCCGTTTTTCAACACTCCAACGCTTGGTTTTGGATATGGGCTTTGACTCGACAATCTGAACCAAATCGCCCACTTTGCAGCCGATCTCGTCGTGCGCTTTCATCGTGCTGGCGGTGTGCATAACCTTTTGATACAACGGATGTCTGAATGTGCGAGAGATCTCTACTACAACCGTTTTGGCTGAATTGCTTTTTCTTACTACACCTTGTAATCTTCGCCGAGTATTCATGCTTCACCTTCTATATTTTCAGCCAGCTGTTTTTCGCGCAAAATCGTTTCATATTGCGCGATCAAACGTCGGATTTGTTTTAATTTGCTTGTATCCTGCAATTGGCCGCTAACCACCTGGAACCGGAGATCCATGTAATCATTACGGGTATCCAACAGCCTGCCCTGGATTTCTTCAGCAGACATGAGTCGAATTTCAGATGTTTTCATAGCTGTTCTCCAACCATGTCTTCGCGCCTTAAAACCTTGGTTTTGATCGGGAATTTATATGCAGCCTGTCTCAAAGCTTCCAAAGAAGTTTCCGGATCCAAACCGCCGATCTCGATCATGATCAGTCCTGGCCTGACAACTGCAGCATAGAATTCCACTGCTCCCTTTCCCTTACCCATCCGGGATTCTGCAGCCCGCTTTGTGACTGGCTTATCCGGAAAAATTCGGATCCATACCTTGCCGCGGCGCTTCATCGTGCGGACAATAGAACGGCGTGCCGCTTCAATCTGCCTGGCAGTGATCCAAGCCGGCTCCAGAGCTTGCAAGGCGTATTCACCGAAGTTCATCTCTGCGCCGCGCATTGCTTTACCCGTCATGCGGCCGCGAAATGTCTTGCGGTATTTAACTCTCTTAGGCATTAACATTTTTCAAATCCTCTAATCCAGGTTATCCACATCAGCCCAATTATTCGCTGACGTAAACGCCTTCTGTTTTTTCCATTTCTTCTTCTGAGCCCGGAAGAACTTCGCCCTTGTAAACCCAGGCTTTGACGCCGATTTTTCCGTAGGTTGTCGCTGCCTCAGAGCGTGCGAAATCGATATCCGCGCGTAAGGTCTGAAGCGGTACGCGCCCTTCTCGCATCCAAATCGTACGGCACATTTCTGCGCCATTCAAGCGGCCAGCTACTTGCACTTTGACGCCTTCCGCGCCCTGGCGGATTGCCTGTTGCATGGCGCGCTTCATGGCACGGCGATAGCTGATGCGCCGCTCGATTTGAGAAGCAATGTTCTCGGCAATCAGGAGCGCATCGGTGTCCGGATTCTTAATTTCACGAATCTCCAAATCGATCTTCTTTCCGGTCAGGTCTTCAAGGCTCTTGCGAAGCTGTTTTACGGATTCTCCTTTGCGGCCAATTAAAATGCCCGGTTTGGCGGTATTAACGATGATGCGGACCTTACCTGGAAACCGCTCGATTTCGATCTTCGATACACCGGCTCTTTCGCTGGATTTGCGAACGATCTCACGAATGCTGATATCCTGTTGGAGCTGGTCAATATAATTTTGACCTTCGGCATACCACCGCGCTTCCCAGGATTTGATGATTCCCAGCCGCATTCCAATTGGATGAACTTTACGACCCATATAATTACTCCTGTTAATTAACCTTTCTTCCTAACAGTTATGCTTTCTCTCGCAAGATAACCTTAATGTGCGATGAACGCCGCAATATCGGTTTAAATCTGCCGCGAGCGCCAAATCGTCTCCACTTTCGGAGGGGCGCCGGATCAGCGGAAATATGATAGACAACCAGATTGTCCGCAGATAATCCGAAATTATTTTCGGCATTTGCGATTGCTGAAGAGATCAGCTTGCTAATCGGCAGCGCCGATTTCTTATTTACAAAGCGCAGCCGTGCAACAGCATCCGTAGCCATTTTCCCCCGCACGAGATCCAAGACCAATCTCGCCTTTTGGGGAGACACAGGGAAATACTTAAGTTCTGCTTTTACATCCATAGCCATGGTTAACTCGCTGACGTAGATTTGGATGCATGTCCACGGAAATGACGGGTTGGTGCGAACTCACCAAGTTTATGCCCAACCATATTTTCCGTTATGTAGATCGGAACATGCCTGCGGCCATCGTGTACAGCGATGGTGTGACCCACCATCTGCGGGAAGATTGTGCTCGCCCGGCTCCAGGTGCGGATGACCTTTTTCTCATTTTTTTCATTCATCATTTCAATTCTCTTCAAGAGCTTCGGTTCGATGAATGGTCCTTTTTTAAGTGATCGCGCCATTTAATTACTCCTGTCCATCCTACTTGCGTTTCACACTGCGGCGGTGCCTGACAATGTATTTCTCAGTGTCTTTATTTTTGCGAGTCTTGTAGCCCAAAGTAGGCTTACCCCAGGGTGATTTTGGTCCGGGCATGCCAATTGGCGTCCGCCCCTCACCACCACCATGCGGGTGGTCGCGCGGGCTCATCGCGCTGCCGCGCACTGCCGGGCGGATACCCTTATGGCGTTTGCGGCCAGCCTTGCCAAGTTTCACCTGGCTGTGTTCGAGATTACCGACCTGCCCAACACAGGCAAAACAAGTCTGCCTAATTAGCCGGACTTCTCCAGATGGCATCCGTAACTGGGCATATTCACCTTCTTTTGCCAGCAATTGTGCCGCTGTGCCTGCAGAGCGAACCAACTGGGCACCACGCCCTTCAGCCATTTCCACGTTATGGATCATTGTGCCCATCGGGATATTTGCGATCGGTAGGCAGTTGCCAGGGCGGATTTCAGCGTCCTTACCAGAAAGAACTACATCACCGACTTTTAATCCCTGCGGCGCTATAATGTAACTCTTTTCACCATCAGCGTAACTCAGCAGCGCCAAACGAGCAGAGCGATTAGGATCATATTCTATTGCTTTGACTGTCGCCGGAATTCCCTGTTTTTGCCGCTTGAAATCAACTACACGGACCATCTGCCTGCTGCCGCCACCGCGGTGCCGGACTGTGATTCGACCATGAGTATTACGGCCGGCTTTTTTTGATTTTGAGATCAGTAAAGATTTTTCCGGTTTGGTTTTCGTGATTTCATCAAAAGTCAAACCGGTCATTCCTCGGCGACCAGGGCTGGTTGGTTTGTAAACTTTTACACTCATTGCTCAACTCCCTCAAAGACAGGGATCCTGTCCTCTGGCCTCAGAGTTACCACTGCTTTTTTGTATGCAGATTTTCTAATTGTCATTCTGCGGCTGCGTCCCCGGCGGCTCATCTTGGCCGGGACATTGATTATGTTCACGCTCACAACTTTCACATCAAAAGCTTTTTCAACTGCGTCTTTTACCTGTGTTCGTGAGGCATCAGGCCGAACTTCAAATGCATATTGATTCAGCTTTGAAGAGAGGTAAGCCGTTTTCTCGGTTATTAAAGGTTTTCGTAAGATATCGTATGCGGTAATCATTTCTTCGCCTTCCCGGGATCCAAGTACGCTTCCATTACTTCCAGTGAAGATGCATCAAAAATCAGATGATCAAAGCTCAGCAGGTCGCGGATATTCAAATATGTTGCGATCAAAACTTTGATATTGTCAATATTCTCGGCTGAAACAAAAACATTTGCCTTGGTGTCTTTTTCAGGAACAACGACTAATGCCGAATTCTTCCCAGCCAGTTTTTCCACAGTTTCCCGTAAAACCTTGGTTTTCGGTTCAGAGACATTGAAATTTTCCACAACGATGATTGCGTTATCCGCTGCTCGTACTGAGAGAGCAGAACGAATTGCCGCCCTGCGCATTTTCAATGGCATCTTGATCGAATAATCCCGCACATGAGGTGTGTGGATCTTACCGCCACCCACCCACTGGGCTGCTCGGGTAGAGCCCTGGCGTGCGCGCCCGGTACCCTTTTGGCGCCATGGTTTTTTTCCGCCGCCCGCAACATCGCCGCGCGCTTTGGTTTCATGAGTACCCAGTCTTGCGTTGGTCATTTGCCGAACAAATGACTGGTGCATCAAGTCCACATTCACCGGTGCCTCAAAAATAGCAGCGGGCAACTGCATCTCTTTTATTTTCTTTCCGTTGATATCAACTACATCTACTTTCATGTTCATAATCTCCAAAACTGGCGGTTGCCCAGCCTTATTGTTTTCTCGCTTCCTTGATCATGACCAGTGTACCTTTGGCTCCAGGGACCGAACCATTAACCCCGATCAGATTCTTTTCAGGGTCAATCAAGATCACCTTCAAATTCTGCGCGGTGACTCGTTCGCTGCCCATGTGCCCAGCCATTCTTTTCCCTTTGAAAACACGGCCAGGAGTAGTGGTGGACGCCACAGAACCGGGGGCGCGTGTGCGATCTGACTGTCCATGTGTGACAGGCCCGCCTTTAAAATTGTGACGTTTCACGGTACCGGCAAATCCTTTACCCTTGCTGATTCCTACCACATCCACACGGCTTCCGGCTTCGAAACGGGTTACATCGACTTTATCACCTACTTTAATATCATTCTCTTTTGTTCGGAATTCACGTAGATAGCGCAAAGAAGGCAGTTTTTTATTCTGCAAGTGGCCCAGTTCTCCGCGTGTCAGTTTTTTATCTTCCACTTCCTGGAAACCCAACTGGATCGCTGCATACCCATCTTTATTGGTTGTCCTTATCTGGGTAACAAAACATGGCCCAGCTTCTATGAGTGTTACCGGAAATGCGGCTCCAACTTCGTCAAAGACTTGGGTCATGCCAAGTTTTTTACCAATTAGCCCTTTGAACATCTCAATTTGCTCCTAAAAGTAATGTATTTTTGGAGACTGTCAACATGGGCAATGTTGCATCATCTCCCGCAGTGTGGTCAATCTATCAGTTGCGGATTTCTATTTTTTTCTTCCGCTCGCCGGTAAACTCTCACGCTGACTTGTATTGTTAATCGTACCAAACCGAAAAATTTTACCACATATTTAATATTCTGTGGCGCCTTCTCTTTCGTTACATTTATATCTTGATCTCAATATCCACGCCGGCAGGCAGATTCAAACGCATCAGCATATCAATGGTTTTTGAATCCGGATCCATCACATCAATCAAGCGATTATGTGTACGGATTTCAAAATGCTCATGCGAATCCTTATCAATGAATGTTGACCGTCTGACCGTAAATTTTTCAATATTGGTAGGTAGAGGTACTGGGCCAATCACCTTAGCGCCTGAGCGTTCTGCAGTTTCCACGATACGCTTGGCGGACTGGTCAAGCACACGGTGGTCGTAAGCTTTCAATCGGATGCGAATTTTCTGTTTAGCCATCGAATAATTTCCTATGCAATGATTTTGGTAATAACACCCGCGCCCACGGTCAGGCCGCCTTCGCGGATGGCGAACTGCGAACCCTGTTCCAGCGCCACGGGGATGATCAACTCAACCGACATGACCACATTGTCACCCGGCATGACCATTTCCACGTTCTCGGGCAGGGCAATGTTGCCGGTCACATCCATGGTGCGGATGTAGAACTGCGGCCGGTAGCCGGTGAAGAAGGGTT
>Ga0209164_1000666_pt1 | contig 67298 bp, 57 predicted proteins | sample MTBNYHSulfiMetaG_FD_187458 | JGI IMG/M metagenome (GOLD analysis project Ga0209164, IMG submission 187458) | Enrichment culture microbial communities from rom New York Harbor, USA that are MTBE-degrading - MTBE-NYH (New York Harbor Sulfidogenic)... | ecosystem: Environmental > Aquatic > Marine >... | reverse complement strand
CCAATAATCGTTTCGATGGCTTCGTTCTCATGAGGCACTCCTGTTATCGACCGCCGGTAAGCTGATTCACTGCGCGGGTCAGGGCATTCAGGGCTTCGACCTCGAGGGCCCTGGTCAAATACCACTTGGAATAGCCGTGATGAGGGGTCACCGTCACCTCCTCTGCGACCTGGCGCGCCGCCTCGGCCAGCAGCTCCGGCGCAAAGGGCTCTCCCACGAGCGATCCCTCGCTTTTCAGCGCCCGCGCCGGGGCCGGAGACACCGCCCCAACGGCGATCCGGGCCCGGGTGCAGGTTCCCGGGTCCTTGCCGGTTTCCAGGAGTACTGCGATATTCAAGGCCCCGAACTCCATCCCCTCCCTCGAGGTGAGTTTCGAGAAGGCCCATCCCCGGATGCCTCCGGCCGGAGGCACCCGAATGCCGGAAATGATTGTATCGGACCCAATGGTCAAAGGGTGCAAGGGATCACCGCTGTAAAGGGCTTCGAGGTCCAGCAGCGCCCCGGCCCCGCCCCCTTCGACCTGGATCTTCGCACCCAGGCAAACGAGGGCCGGCGCCGTATCCGACATGTAAACGGCCCAGCACTTTTTCCCCTTCGGTATGAAATAGCAGAAATCTCCTCCCCGTTTGAAGCAGGGCTCCATGAACTGGAAGGTATGTCTCTGGTTGAAATACAGACATCGCGTATCCTGGCAGAGGTTCCCCGCCAGCGTAGCGATATTCCTGATCTCCCGCGTAGCCACCCTGCCGGCGGCCGCAGCGAGAAGCGGCGCCTTCTCCGCCACCTCGGGGGAAGACGCCAAGGACGACAGCGTCGAAGCGCCGTCCAGGATGAGGTCCCCCTCCGGGAGGACCTTCGGAGCGGAGGCCCCGAGGCCCTTCAGGCTGATCAGGCGCTCTGGATCGGCCACCCCGTATTTCATGCGGGGCAGCAGATCCGTTCCTCCGGCCAGCAAGGCGCTCTTGACGGCCTTTTCCGCCAAGAGGCTCGAGGCCTCCTTGAGGCTGGTCGGTTTCTCGAATGCAAATCTGGGAAGGTACATGTCCATCCCTCCGTGAATGAAAAAGGTCTTATCTTCAAAGACGCTCGATCGGGACGACCCGCGCCGCCAAATGGAACTAGTTTGCATCCGGAAATGATTTCCCGGTAGAACCCAGTTTCCCATCCGGAAATGAGAATTTTTGGCCAATATCAATGAAATCAATCGGTTGCGTGGAGGCGACCTGCAGGTCACCGCACAAGCAAACGTTCAGATTGACGCCGAGATTGGCCAAAAAGACCATTTTCGGATGGAGACTGTTATGAAACGGGCTCTTGTCAAATGAAAAGTTCTGAAAAAAGCTCCTGTTAAATCGATGCCGCTTTACGGGGCCTTGGCGAGAATGGGCTCTGCGTGGAGCTCGTCGGAGCCAAGGCCCCGTAAGGCGGCGTTCCTTTTTATCTTTATCTTGTCATAACTCCTCCATCGGAGTTGTATTTCTGCAAGAGGCCCTGAGGTTTCTTCGACGGTGAATCAATCTGCTATTCGTGGGTTGGGCACCAACACTATTCGGTATCCGTCCGGAGGTGCTCGATCTATTGAACGTGAGTCAAGCAGACCTTGTCACATAGTGTCCTCGAGTATCTCCTGGCGTACCTCCAGGCAGCCCCTTGCAGAAACAGTGGAGTTTCGCTGTTTTCGTTCTCAAACAACTTTCATTCCCCATCCATTTTATGCGGCTTTGGCAACCGGTTCGGACTGCATGACTGCCCAAATAAATCCCGTAAACTCCCTCGCCATAGCCGTAATGGCTACGTGGCGTGTTTTACCTCTCGCTGTTAACACCCGAAATCGTTTATTCAAACGTTTTAAACACTTTATCGCCGTGTTGGCAGTAGAAGCATCGACATGCTCTAGATCAGCTTTCATCTTTAGACTTATATGCGGAGAACGTACGTAGTGTTGGACCGCCTCCAGCAATTGAGTACGGCATCGACGGTTGCCAGTTTTCGTAATGGCACCGTAAATTTGCTTGTCACCAGACGAATTCTCCGATGGAGTCAGCCCCAGAAGAGCCATCAACGCACCTGCAGAGCCAAATCTACGAAAATCCGTAATCTCTGCAATCAACACCATCGCCGCCAATGCTCCGATCCCTTTGAAAGCCCGCAGTTTTTTTACGCTTGGAGCATAGATTTCCGATCTGGGCATCTCCTCAATATCGTGATCCGAATGGGCGATTCGCGTCTACAAGTAATACAAATGCTCTATATGTTCCATCAAAACCTTTTGCATGATTGCATCGGGCAATTGCAACTCAGCAAGCCACTTGCGATGAGCAAAAGTCCATTTACTGCGTCCCCAACGTATGCCTTGTCTCAGAAGAAGAGAGTTGATTTGATACTTGGCATTTTTGGCGGAGTCCTTGAGCGATATCTCGCAGCGGATCAAACTCCGTACCGCTTCTTCTTTTTCGGTTGTTGGACGAACAGCGCTCAGAAGCCCCGCTGCATAATTCTGAGCCAAGTCTCGCGCATCCCGGAAGTAATTCTTTCGCCGGCTCCCTGCCTTACGAGGAATCAACGCTGGAGCAATCACTTCGCACGCATAACCCCAGTTTTTCATTTTTCGCTGAAACGCATAGCCGCTACAGGAGGCCTCATACCAGGCCAGAATTTCAAACTTAGCAGACAGTTTATTGAAATACTTCGTGATTACCTTTTCATCGTTCGCGATGCGGCTCATCTGGTGAATCCTTTTCTCACCCTCCATCACTACGGCGACCAAAAGAGAATTCATGTGGTAATCTACACCGACATATGCTACTTTTTTCATGGGCTGGTCTTCCGTTTTCGATTCCTTGGCTGGGGTGTATCTTACACCCCGGATCAGCCCGTTTCATATGATCTAGTTCGCTCCCCTGATCCAAAATGTTAGACTGATCATTACTTTAAAGCGCTAATAAACCAGCAGCTTGGTGAACCGCCTGCAAACACAGAGAATAATAGTGATGACCAGGGATCCTGTGAATCGTCTGAAAGATGATCATGTGTCTACCTCTTGCTCTTTGTTTTCATCATGTTCCATAATGTTCCATATATTTTTGGAAAGCGACTGATCCTTCTCATGATAAATTTTAATTTTATTATCAGAAACGGTAAAATAAATTTTAATATCGAGTTGTTTTGTATGAACATATAATTTCATATATTTAAGAGTCAAATTAAAAAAATTTATTTCATTTTAAGAAAAGATTAACAGTGTCCTGAATCCGTGAGACTCCAGTAAACAGTCGCCCGGTTTCAGGCTTAGAAGCGTAATATCGGCCTGTCCACCGGTAGATGTGAGTGTTCTGAAGCTTCTACACTCACTATTTGAGTTCTTCTTTGATGCTCTTTGATGAAAAGTTATGTTTTATGGATTTTTTTAGGCATAATTCACCCTGAGACAGTCTATTTCGGTTGATGAAACTGCCTGATTTGCGGATCTAACCGCATGCCAGGCGGTTGTACATAGCCCCGAAGGCTTCGAAAGCCGGACAATGTCGGCTGAAGACTATTTTTAAACGCCGACCGGTTGTGACCAAGCGCGCAGCCAGATACATCAGTTCCTGTGATGACCGCTTTGATGCAGCGCCTTTTGGCCGGATGGCGTAAGGGCGACCGGTCTCCGACGAGGCCCAACTGCCCGATGAAACGCAGGATGTTGTGGGCCAGACCGGCCAAGGTCAAGATCAGGGCATTGGTGGCGAACTTGCCCGATGGCAGGCGTTCCATGTCCATGTAGGATTTGATCTCACTGTGGAACTGCTCGCTGGTGGCGTGGTCCTCGTAAAGCCGGATCACCTTTTCATCCGGCAGATCGAGCGTGGTCCACCAGGCCTCCACCTCGCCGGTTTGAGCAGCAGTTGACCGCGTTTGTCGGTGGTGCGCTCAACGGCCCGCATCACCCTTTGGAAGCGGTATGTTTTGCCCTGATATTCCTGGCGGATGTGGACTCGGAGGATTCCAACCCTTTTGCCAGGTCGCGGGGAGGTGACTGTCCCTTTGCCGAAGATTTGGCTGGCCCACTCCGCTTGGTCTTCTTTACGCGGCTTCCATTTGATGATGTGGCTGACTTTTTCATGCTCCGCCAGAGTGACACGGGTTTCGAGGGCATCAAGGGCGGAATCCTGGCGGACAAGGAGTTTGTCCCAGGTCAGGGTGCGGGCCTTTTTCAGAACATGTTCCAGGTAGGGGGTGAACTCGCACTGGCTGTGCTGTTTGCCTTCCCGCAGTTCGAGTTCCAGGCACCAACCCTCCCGGCCCAGATAGGCGGCGATGGGCGCATACCCATCCGTGCCGGAGTAGGTGCGGGAAACCCCCTCTTTCTTGGTCTGGGAGTTGTCCATGTGGAACACATCGCAATCAAGAGGAATGTGCCCGGTATCCAATTTCGTAATCAACGCTTTGGAATGTAAACGTCAGAGCTACCCACCTGGTGCAGGATTGCGCATAGGTGTAAGATTAGCGGCTTCGGTAGTAGTCGGTCATGGAAACGTCCCATTTTCATGACGTTGCCACGACGGTGCAGGTCTTCGACTGCAGAAATTTTTTCACAGGAACGGTAAGCAGATCATCTCGATAGGCACGAGCGCGGGTGGCCCTCAGGAAAACCCGGCGGCAGGCATGAAGTTTTGCCGCCAAGCTCCGTGGAACGCGGGTTGCCCAGATGAAGAGCGGGAGTTTACGAACCGGAGGGAAGGATCAAACCGTTCTGGCCTTTAGTCAGAGGCTGCCACCGATCGGGGAGCAGTTCCCGCAATTGGCTGACCGGATGGTGCATGATCCGGCGAAGCATATCGTCGAAGTATTCCCAGGGGTTGACGTCGCAGGCTTTACAGGACTGGATAAGCCCGAGGAAAAGCGCTGCGGCTCTCGCACCACGCTCACTGCCTGCGAACATCCAGTTCTTGCGTCCGAGCGCGAGTGGTCTGATGGCGTTTTCCGCCGTGTTGTTGTCGGGCTTCAACCAGCCGTTTTCGAGGTATCGCTTCAGGGCCGCTCTCTGGTTCAGGGTATAGTCAATGGCCTTTCGAAGGGGTTCAGAGGGAAGGGTCGCCGTCTTGAGTTCCTCGAGCCGGGCGAAGATCCCCTCGATGACCGGCGCAGCATGAATCCGCCTCGCATTCGAACGCTCAACCGGGTCAAGATCAATACATTCTTTCTCAATCAGGTACAGTTTAGCGATGCGGGCTATGATCTCTGTCGCTTCCTGCGGACGAGAGGATACCGCTTCATCGAACTTTCTGCGGGCATGAACCCAGCAGGCCACTTCGATGATCCCGTCTTGACGGAGCAGTTCATCGTAGCCGCTGTAGGCGTCCGCATGCGCATAGCCCTGGTAGCCGGCCAGGAAATTCAAGGGCCTTTGCTTGCTTGGTGATGTCCCCAGTTCATTGACATTGAGAGCAATCCTGATTATATTTTCCTCCAAATGAATTCACCTTTCATGCGGAGGCAATCGATGGTCGAGCTCGAGAGATATTTCTGTCCGAACCAAGAATGCAAGGATTATGGGTTGCGGAATCGAGGCAACATTGCCGTGCGCGGCAAGTATGGCAAGGACAAAAGCCGCGATCTGCTTTACTGTCGCACCTGTGGCAAGCGCTTTGCGGCCACCCAGTCCAGCGCGCTGTTTGGCCTGCATCTGCCGGCGGAAACGATTCGTGCGATCATCCATCATGCAGCCGAGGGCATAGGAGTCCGGGCCACGGCGCGCCTGCTCGGATTGGACAAAGACACAGTAAACCGGGTAATCCTGCGCGCCGGCGAACATTGCGCGTCCGTGCTTTCCAGCCTGTTGATCTCGCTGGAGCTAACCGAGGCGCAAATGGATGAGCTGTGGACCTTTGTAAAAAAAAGGGAAGTTCTGGCACCGCCCAAGACCTCAAGGGCCGGTACGGGCGGACCTGGATCTGGACAGCCATCGACGTCCCTACACGATTGCTGATCACCTCCTGGATTGGCGGACGAGAATTGGACGATGCCCGGCAGATGCTTCAGGATTTGACCGCTCGAGGTCGAGGTAAGCCCCTGTTCGTATCGGACGAACTGCCGCATTACGCCACTGTTTTATCAGAGTTGTTCCACCGGCAGGTGCCGCCGCCGACAGGGAAGCCGGGGCGACCCAAGAATCCTGAACGGGTAATCGATGAGGACCTGGATTATGCCACGGTGCACAAGACGCGCGAGGGGGGCCGTGTAGTTCGAGCGGAGCGCCGCGTGGTCTTCGGAAGTGAGCGTAGCGTGTATGAGCGGTTGTAGCATTCGCCCAGCCATACCATCAATACCGCCTTTGTCGAACGATCCAATCTGCACTGGCGGCTTTGGGATGCCCATTTGGTGCGCAAAGCTCCCACCTTCGCCCGCTCCCTGCGCTGGCTTCGGGCCAAGTTCGCCATCTGCGTGGCCTGCTACAATTTGATCCGGCCGCACGGAACGCTTAGCCGGGGCAAGGGCCGGATATTCCGCCCCAAAACCCCCGCCATGGCGGGAAACGTAACCGACCATCCGTGGTCGTTTTTGGAGTTGTTGATGCATCCAGTTATCTGTCAATGATATGGTGATACTGCCCTTTTACGCTCCAAGATTGGGTTTACTACCTTCCTATCAGGAAGGAGTCAAGACCATGCGTACAGATCTCGCCATTCGCGGCAGACAGATCGGATCGAAGGAACTGGATCAGATCCGATCGGTTATCGCCCCTCAGGTGTCAAACTTGAGGGATCTTCTCTGAATCCTCTTTAGAACCATCCTCGAAGGGAAACAGTCTATGTCATGGTTTGAGTTGGAAGGCCGCAGGATCTATTACGAGATTCATGGAAAAGGCGAAACCCTGGTCCTGCTCCATCACGGTTTAGGGTGCAGCAAAATGTGGCAGGACCTTTATCCGGCGTTTGCAGAAAAGGGTTACCGGGTCATCCTGTACGACCGCCGGGGTTATGGCCGCTCGGACGAAGGCCGGGGTTTTCCTGATTTTTTCGTCAGCGACGGGTTCAGGCCCGAGAACAGGGAGGACCTGGCCGCTCTGATGGGGGGCCTCGGGATCACGGGATTCCACCTGATCGGCCAGTGCGAAGGCGGTGTCGTAGCGGTGGATTACGCCGCCCGCTACCCGGTCCATGTGAAAAGCGTCGTGATCTCGAGCACGCAGTGTTTCAGCCCCAAACCCATGCCCGAGTGGAACGTCGAAAAATTCACTAAGTCCTTCAAGGAATCGCCGCCCGAGATGCAAGCGAAATTCAAGGATTGGCACGGACCGGACCGTGCCGAACGCCTCTATGAAATGTTCCGCACGAACGGCGGGGCCTATGGCACCGGGATGTTCGATCTGCGCGGGATCCTTCCGCAAGTCGTCTGCCCGGCGCTCGTGCTCTACCCGGACAGGAGCGCACTTTTCGACGTGGAGCAGGGGGTCGCGATCTACCGGCATCTCCCCCGCGGCGAACTTGCAATCCTGCCCTACTGCGGGCACAACACCTATGAATACAAGCCTGAAGAATACATCCGCATCTCGTTGGACTTCCTCCAGCGGGCGGTCTCCCGAAGATACCAGGAAAAGGACCCGGGCATCTCGGCGACCTGTTGTGCCACGTGAAACACAGCGAAATTCCGCCAGCACGGCTGGAAACGACCTCCTCAGACCTGCGCCTGGCCGTAGCGTGAGCGGCGAGTCCGGCGGTGTGCGCGACGACCCTCCTCAGCCCACGCCTGAACGAGCGGCCTCATCTATGAAGGGAAATCCGCCATGATCATCGGTGTGCCGAAAGAAGTGAAAGACAAAGAATACCGGGTGGCTATGACTCCCGGAGGCGCATGGCAGCTCACCACAGCCGGCCATGAAGTCAGGATTCAAGCCGGGGCAGGCGAAGAAAGCGGCTTCAATGATGACCTGTATCGCGGCGCCGGCGCAAAGGTCCTTTCCGCCCCGGAATCCGTCTGGGAAGCGGAGATGGTCGTCAAAGTCAAGGAACCCCAGCCCGCCGAATACCGGTATCTGAGGCCGGGACTGATCCTTTTCACCTTTCTCCACCTGGCGGCCGAACCCGACCTGACCTTGGAACTGCAGCGCGGCTCCGTCACGGCGATCGCCTACGAAACCGTCGAGGAGGCCGACGGCTCCCTCCCGCTGCTCATCCCGATGAGCGAAGTGGCCGGCCGCATGGCGGTGCAGGTGGGATCCCGATATCTGGAAAAGACCTGCGGCGGCCGCGGCAAACTCCTCGGCGGCGTCCCCGGGGTGCGGCCCGCCCATGTGACGATCATCGGAGCAGGGGTCGTGGGGAGCAACGCGGCTCAGATGGCCCTCGGAATGGGCGCGAACGTGATCCTCCTCGACATCGACACGGGGCGGCTGCGGCACCTCGAACAGATCCTCCACGGCCGGTTCACCACCCTCAGCGCAAACGCCTTGAACATCGCCGAGGCCGTTTCCCGCGCAGACCTCCTGATCGGCGCCGTCCTGATCAAAGGCGCCCGGGCGCCCCGTCTCGTCACCCGACAGATGATCGGCACCATGAAGCCGGGAAGCGTCGTCGTGGACGTATCGGTCGACCAGGGGGGTTGCATCGAGACCACCCGCCCGGCGACCCATTCGGATCCCATCCATGTCGTGGACGGCGTCCTCCATTACGGCGTCACCAATATGCCAGGCGCCGTTCCGCGAACCAGCACCTATGCCCTGTCGAACGCCACCCTCCCTTATATCGTGAAGATCGCCTCCCTGGGCGTACTCGAGGCCGCACGGTGCACCCCCGCCCTCGCCAGAGGCTTCAACACCTGCGCCAGCAAGCTGACCTACCGGGCCGTATCCGAGGCCCTGGGCTCATCCTGTACGCCGATCGAGGACCTGTTATGACAGGCCGGGGGGGCTGAAACACCGGCCTAACGGAGCTCTTCGAGAAAGCGGCGGGCGTCCTCCGGGCCGCCCCTTTCCATGCATCGCATCAGCTCGCTTCCGACAACGGCGATCTCGGCCCGCCCTCTGAGAAAGCCGATGTCCTCCCGATCCTTCAATCCGAAGCCGACAGCCAGCGGGAGTCGCGTCGCCTCGCGGCAGCGAGTGAGATAGGCAGCCAGCCCGTTGTCGAAGCAGGTGACGGCTCCGGTCACGCCTTTCCGGGCGACGCAATACACAAACCCGTCGGCGGCCCCGGCAAGGGTGCGCATCCTCTCAGGGCTCGTGAGCGGCGAAAAGAGGACGATCGGAGACAGGCCCCGCCGCCGTAGCGCTCCGTAACAGGCCGAGCCTTCCTCCACCGGCAGATCGGGAAGGATGGCCCCTTCTATCCCCCTCTTGCGGAGCGCCTCCGCAAAGGCCTCCAGCCCATAGCGATAGGGGATGTTGTAGTAGGTCATGATCAGAAAGGGGATATCGAACGCCTGGGCCGCCTCTGCAGCGAAATCCAGGCACTGTCCGACCGTGGCACCCCGTTCGAGGGCCTTCTGGTTCGCCGCCGCGATCACCGGACCATCCGCCAGAGGCTCTGAAAAGGGGATCTGGATCTCCACCATATCGACGTCGGCCGCCACCATCGCCTCGATCAGACGCAAACCCTCCGGGAAGGAGGGGTACCCCGCAACTAGATGGGCCATGACGAGCAGGTCCTTTTCCTCCAGCCGCTGCCTCAGCAGTCTTTCAAGCACGGTAACCCTCCGCTTTCCGGCGAATGAAATCACGCCATTTGAGATCGCCTAGGGCATCCGCCACCGTGAAGATATCCTTGTCCCCCCGGCCCGATTGGTTGATAATCACCACCGCGTCCTCCGGAAGACGGGGGATCTCCCTGAAGGCCAGCGCGAAAGCATGCGCCGACTCGAGGGCCGGGATCAACCCCTCGGTCCTGATGGTCAAGGAAAGCGCCTCGACCACCTCATCGTCCGTAACGGCGTCGAACCGCACACGCCCACGCTCATAGAGATCGGCGAGGATCGGAGACACGCCGATGTAGTCGAGGCCGGCCGCTACGCTGTGCGTCTCGAGCATCTGACCGTCAAGGTCCTGCAGGAAATACGTTTTGTATCCCTGCGCGACACCCGGCACACCCCTGGCGGATGCCAGCCTGGCCGCATGAAGGCCCGTTTCGAGACCCCGTCCGCCCGCCTCGGCGCCTACGAGTTCCACCGGATCGTCAAGGAATCCACTGAAGATCCCCAGGGCATTCGATCCGCCGCCGACGCAGGCGTAGACGCGGTCCGGCAGACGCTCCTCACGCTCGAGGATCTGCCGCCGGGCCTCCTCGCCGATGATCGACTGGAACCAGACCACCATCGTTGGAAAGGGATGAGGCCCGCAGGCCGTCCCCAATACATAGTGGGTGTCCTCCATGTGGCTTACCCAATCCCGGAAGGCTTCGTTGATGGCGTCTTTCAGGATCCGGCCGCCGCTTTGGACCGGCACGACCTCGGCCCCGAGCTGCTCCATCCAGAAGACATTGGGACGCTGGCGCTGAACGTCCTTCTCCCCCATGTAAATGGTGCACCGGAAGCCTAATCGGGCCGCCATGGTCGCGGTCGCGACCCCGTGCTGTCCGGCCCCGGTCTCCGCGATGACACGCGACTTTCCCATGCGCCGCGCCAGAAGACCCTGCCCCATGACGTTGTTGGCCTTGTGGGCGCCGGTGTGATTGAGGTCTTCGCGCTTCACGTAGATCCGCGCTCCACCGAGGTGCCGCGTCAGATTGCCCGCATAGGTCAGCGGCGTCGGCCGGCCTGAATACTCCCGCATAACGGACCGGTATTCGGCCCCGAAACCCGGGTCGACCCGGGCGGCTTCGAAGGCGCTGGTCAACTCCTCGAAGGTCGCGTGAAGGATCTCCGGTACAAACCGGCCGCCGTACTCCCCATAGTATCCCGCTCTCATGCCGTCTCTCCATCCGTCGGCGGCAAAGCCGAGATCGCGCGCATCACCGCCGCCAGCCTGGCCGGATCCTTCCGCCCGGGCTGCGATTCCACTCCGCTGTTGATGTCGATGCCGTAGGGGCGAACCGCCAGCACGGCCTCCCGCACATTTTCAGGCCCGAGGCCGCCCGCCAGGATCATGGGCCCCGGCAGGGAAACCCCTTGCAGGACGCCCCAGTCGAACGGTCTTCCAATCCCGCCACGACGTCCCGAAGACCAGGCGTCCAAGACGACCCCCCGCACCCGGCCCCGGTAGCGCTGAAGGAAATCAAGGCTGCTCCGGCCCTGCACCTGCACGGCCTTGATCGAACGTGGCATCAGGCGCCCGCACAGATCCGGGGATTCGTCTCCATGAAGCTGGACCATATCGAGGCCGCAGAAAAGCATGATCCGCTCCACCTCGTCCACGGCCTCATCCACGAACACCCCGACGGTCTTGACGAAAGGCGGAATGACGCGGATGATCCGCCAGGCCGCCTCGGGGCTGATTCGCCTCGGGCTCGCCGCAAAGATGAAGCCCAGGGCATCGACCCCGGCCGCCGCAGCCATCAGGGCATCATCGAGATTTGTCACCCCGCAGAGTTTCACCCTGACACGCATTTCACCTGCCCCCTCGCCCGCCCGGCCTCCACCAGAGACCGCGCCTTGCCAGCCGGGTCCCCCTCAGCCATGAGAGCGGTGCCGACCAGGACGGCATCGACCCCGGCCGCCGCGAGCCGGCGGACGTCGTCAGGCCCCGTAATGCCGCTGGCGCTCACGACGGTGCACTCCGGAGGCAGCAGCGGCCTGATCTCGAGGGTCCGGTCGAGGTCCACCAGGAACGTCTGGAGATCGCGGTTGTTAATCCCGATCACCTTGGCCCCGCATTGCACCGCCTTTTCGGCATCCTCGCGGCTGTGGACCTCCACGAGGGCAGACAGGTGGAAACGGTCCGCCTCCGCGATAAGATCGGTCAACCGCTCACGGCTGAGGGCCCGCGCGATCAGCAGAAAGGCATCGGCGCCGTAGCGGGCCGATTCCTCCACTTGCAGCGGATCGATGATGAAATCCTTCCGCAGCACGGGCAACGGAACGGCCGCCTTGACCTTCCTCAAGAAGGCGATATCCCCCTGGAAAAAACGCCGGTCGGTCAACACCGAGAGGGCGGCCGCCCCGGCCCTGGCATACCCCGATGCGATGGGCACGGGGTCGCCGGGGGCGCGGATGAAACCGGACGACGGCGACCCGAATTTGATCTCGCCGATCAAGGCGATGCCTGTCTTCCGCTTCAACGCGCCGTCGAAATCCCGGATGGGCGCAGCGCCTCCCGGCATTCGGGGCAGGCCCTTCAGCTTCAGCTGTCCAACCTCCCGGCGCTTTTCCTCCAGAATGGTGTCCAGGAAAGAGCGGTTCATCGTCCTACAGTTCCTTGCGTACGAATGGATGGCACCCCTGGGTGAACCTCACCAGCTGATCGAGCTTCTCCCGGGCCTTGCCCGAATCGATCGCCGTCTGCGCCCGCTCGATGCCCGTTCTGAAATCGCCGTCGAGCGAGGCGGCCATAAAGGCGGCAGCGGCGTTCAGGAGAACCATGTCCCTCCTGGGCCCTTTTTCCCCGTCGAGGATCGCGCGGACGATCTCCGCGTTTTCCCGGGCCGTGCCACCCATGATGGCCTCCGGGATCGAGCGCTGCAAACCGAAATCCTCCGGGGTCATGTCGAAGGCACGGATCTTCCCGCTTTTCAGGTGCGCCACATGGGTGACCCCGCAGATGCTGATCTCGTCGTAGGTGCCCTCGCCGCACACTACGAAGGCCTCCCGGCTCTGCAGGTTGTCGAGCACCTGAGCGATCTTCGTCGTCAGGGACGGGTCGTACACCCCGAGCACCTGGACGGATGCCCCGGCCGGATTGGTGAGAGGACCGAGCAAATTGAAGATGGTCCGGATCCCGATCTCCCGGCGCGGGCCCGCGGCGTATTTCATCGCCCCATGGTAGAGGGGGGCATAGAGAAACCCGATTCCCACCGTCTCGATACAACGCTCCACATCCGTGCTGGTCAGATCCAGTTTCACGCCAAGGTTTTCGAGGACATCAGCGCTCCCGCACAGACTTGAAACAGCTCGGTTCCCGTGCTTGGCGACCCTGACACCGGCACCGGCCGCCACGAAGGCGGTGGCGGTGGAAACGTTGAAGGTCCGGGTGCCGTCGCCGCCCGTGCCGCAGGTATCCAAAATGGTCTCGTCCTCGATGTTGATCTCGTCCCGGTCGATATTGACCAGGTGGTTGTTGAGGTGAACCTTCAACGCGCGTTTGCGCATAGCCACGGCGGCGCCCGTAATCTCCTCCACGGTCTCTCCTTTCAGCCGCAGCGCAACGGCAAATGCGCCGATCTGCGCGGGAGTCGCCTCCCCGCTCATCACTTCATCCATCGCCTGCTCCATCTCGTCCATGGACAGGTTTTCGCCCTTGACCACTTTGGCAATCGCTTCCTTAATCATCGTTCCGTCCTCCGTTGTTGTGCAAAAAATTGTCGATAATCCTGCACCCGGCCGCCGTCATAATGGACTCCGGGTGAAACTGAATCCCTTCGCATCGGTACTCGCGGTGTCTGAGCCCCATGATCTCCCCTTCCTCGGTCCACGCACTGACCTCCAAGGTCTCCGGCAGGCTTTCCCTCCTCACCAGCAGCGAATGATAACGCGCTGCGGGAAAAGGCGCGGGAAGGCCTCGATACAACGAGCGACCGTCGTGAAACACCGGGGAGGTCTTCCCGTGCATCATGCGGCCGGCCCGGACGACCTCCCCTCCGAAGGCCGCCGCGATCGCCTGATGGCCAAGGCAGATGCCGAGGACAGGCACCCGGGGGCCGAGCCCCCGGATGAGATCCACGCAGATCCCAGCCCCTTCGGGACTCCCCGGCCCGGGGGAAATCAGCACCGCCTCCGGCGCAAGCCCTTCGACCGCCTCTGGAGTCACCGCATCATTGCGGTAGACCGCCACCTCCCGGCCCATCCCTTCGATCATCTGAACCAGGTTGTACGTAAACGAATCGTAGTTATCGATCAGCACCAGCATCCTTCATCGCCTCCTCGACCGCGCGGAAGAGGGCTGCGGCCTTCTTGAGTGTTTCTTCATATTCGGCCGCGGGGTTTGAATCGGCCACGATTCCGGCCCCTGCCTGAATGGACAGCCTTCCTCGGGTTGCAACCAGCGTCCGGATCGTAATGCAGAGATCCGCGTCCCCGCCGAAGCCGAACCAACCCACTGCCCCGGCGTAGGGCCCGCGCGGGGTCCCCTCCAGTTCCTGAATGATCTCCATCGCCCGGATCTTCGGCGCCCCGCTCACCGTGCCCGCCGGAAAAGCCGACATGAAGGCGTCGAAGCAGTCCCTCCCGGATTTCAGACGGCCTTCGACGCGCGAGACAAGGTGCATCACGTGGGAGTAGCGCTCCACCTTCATGAACATGGGCACCGTCACCGAACGTGCCGCGGCGACGCGCCCGACATCGTTGCGGCCCAGATCGACGAGCATCACGTGCTCGGCCCGTTCCTTCGGATCCTCCAGGAGTTCCCGCTCGAGCCGCCCGTCCTCCTCCGTATCGGCGCCCCGTGGGCGCGTCCCGGCGATCGGGCAGACCTCGAGACGCCCGTCCTGGATCCGGACGAGCATCTCCGGCGAAGCCCCGACCATCTGAAGCGCACCGAAGTCCAGATAGAACATGTAGGGCGAGGGGTTGATCCGCCTCAAGGCCCGGTAGAGCGGAAACGGGTCGCCCTCGATGCCCGCCGAAAACCGCTGCGAAAGGACGATCTGGATCGCATCGCCGGCGCAGATCTTCTCCTGGGCGAGGCGAACGCGCTCCATGAATTCCTCCCGCCCCACATGCGACGAAAATTTCCCCACCCTGAGGCTGCCAGGGGTCGCGCCGGCGTCCAATCCGTCCTGCAGCAGATCGAGGATACTTCGCAGGACTGCGCGGGCCTCTTCCAGACTCTGCAAAAGCGGACCGCCGGGCTCCTCCTGCACGAAGGCCAGCGCACGCATCCTCCGCTCGAAATGATCGAAGACGACCATGCCGCCGGCGGCGATGAAGACCCCCTCCGGGACCAAGGGGTCGAACGCCGCGTGCGCGGGCAGGCGCTCCCAGGTCCTGACCAGGTCATAATTGCAGGTGCCCACCATCCCCCCGGCAGCCAGCGGACCGAAGGGGGAGGACTGCAGGACGGTCTCATACCCCGCCACGATTTCACGCAGCCCCTCGATCGGGCTGCCGCACAGCACCGTCGATCGCCCGTCGGCGCTGGTCGTCACTTCCATGCGGTCTCCGAACGCCCGGCAGGTGACCAAAGGCCTGAAGCCGATGTAGCTGTAACGCCCCCAGGGCGATGCCCCTGTGCCCCCTGCCGGGTTGGTGTCGGCGCTTTCGAGCAGATAGGAATGACCCGGAAAGCGTTCGCGGATCCTTGCGTAAACCACCACGGGATCCCTGCCTTCGGATGGAAGATCCACCTGCAGGGGGACAAGTCTGACTCTCCGCTTCTCTGAAAAGGATGCTTCAAGGGGCATGCTCATCGTTCCGTCGTTCCCTCCGAAAAGAAAAGGCCGCGGGTTCGACCCGCGGCCTTTTCTTTTCGGACAGTACACAAAAAAACCGCAGGTCCCCTGGGAGGGGCCTGCGGTCGTTGCTCTTTTAGATCATATCAGCCGGCGCAGCTCACCTCCCTGTCAGGTGAGCCACCACCAGTTCCGTGCGCTCGTAGCGAGCGATCTATGATCGTCCATTCGTTTCATTGTGCCTTAGCCTAAGGACAAGTCCGCCGGCTTGTCAAGAAAAAAATCGCATTGGAAGGTCGAATCACCGCACCTGATCCAACGTCCCTTCGACACATCAACATTTTGCTTGACAAGCGCCGCCGCCATCTCCTACAAAGAAGGAAAATCATTCTGTGGATTGAACGATGACCTTGACCGCTATCGACATTCAGACCGTTTCAGCCCGCTATTACGTCGGCGCCTATCTTTACTTTTGGGCTTGGAGTCCGCCCATGGGCTGAAATGTTCTCGACCAGGCATCTCAAACCGTGGGCACCTCTGAGGACCCGCGGTTTTTTTTTGCCGTCAACCGGATAGAACCTTCGAGGCAGCCCGATACCATCGAGGCCGCCTCCCCCTCCCAAGGAGGCACGGCCCCAATCGGCCGCGTGAACCTGATGAACATCATCCTGATCGGCTATCGCTGCAGCGGGAAATCGACCATCGGCTCTCTTCTGGCCGAAAGGCTGAATAGGCCCTTCTTCGATACGGACCGCGCGATCGAAGAGCGCACGGGACGATCCGTACAGGATTTGATCGCGATGGCCGGCTGGGCTTCCTTCAGAAAGGCTGAAAGACGAACGATCCAGGGCCTGGCCGGGATGAACGATCTGGTGATCGCCACGGGCGGGGGCGTTGTCCTCGACCCCCAAAACGTCTCCGACCTGAGGGCGAACGGTTGGGTGGTCTGGCTCAAGGCGGATGCAGCCGCCATCCGCTGCCGGATGCAGCAGGATCCGGATGAAACCCTCTGCCGGCCCCCGCTGGCCGGCGCCGATCCCTGCACCGAGATCGACCGGGTCCTGGGGTCGAGGACGCCGCTCTATGAAAGCGCCTGCGACTGTGCCCTCGATACGACCTCCATGAGCCCACTGGCCATTGCCGGTGAAATCCTCGCCCTCCTGCCCTGGAACCGACAGACCGGGGAAACGCTTGCGGGGCGATCGGACCTCCCGGAACCTTTGGAAAAGGGTAGCCGCCATGCCAGGTAACACGTTCGGACAAGCGTTGAGAATAACCACCTTCGGAGAATCGCACGGCCCGGCCGTGGGGGCCGTAGTCGAAGGCTGCCCTCCGTGTCTCGCGCTTTCGGAAGCGGATTTTTTGGAGGCCATGGCGAGGCGGCGCCCGGGAACACGGCCTTTCGACAGCCCCCGCAGCGAAAAGGATCGAGTCATCCTCCTCTCCGGCGTCTTCGAAGATCGAACAACCGGCACACCGATCACCCTCCTGATCCACAACCAGGACGCCGACAGCCGGCCCTACGAGCAGTTCCGCCACCTTTTCCGCCCAGGGCACGCCGACATCTCCTACCACCTGAAGTACGGCCACAGGGATCACCGGGGCGGCGGCCGGGCATCGGCCCGCGAAACGGCGGCCCGGGTCGCCGCAGGCGTAATCGCCGAAAAAATCCTGCAGCCTGCCGGGGTCTCGGTGCAGGGCTACACCGTTGAACTTGCCGGGGTCCGCGCGGGGAAAGGCGACATCCAAAACGCCGCCGGGAATCCTTTCCGCTGTGCCGACTCAGAGGCCGCGGCTCGAATGGCCGAGGCCCTCGAGGTCATCCGGGCAAGTGGGGATTCAGCGGGGGGCATCATCGAGGTTTTGATCACGGGCTGCCCGCCGGGCCTGGGAGAGCCCGTTTTCGACAAGCTGGACGCCGACCTCGCCAAGGCCGTGATGTCCGTCGGCGCGGTCAAGGGGGTGGAGATCGGCGCAGGGTTCGAGTCCGCCCGCCTGAGGGGGTCCGAGAACAATGATCCGATCACGCCGGAAGGCTTCGCCTCGAATCACGCCGGCGGGATCCTCGGCGGGGTGTCGACGGGGGCGGACATCATCCTTCGGGCGGCCGTCAAACCGATCCCGTCCATCGGGATCGAGCAGCAGACCATCGACCGTAACGGAAAACCCTCCCGCCTGAAGCTGTCGGGGAGGCACGACACCACCGCCGTTTCCCGGATCGTCCCCGTCCTCGAGGCGATGGCCCTGCTCGTCCTGGCCGACCATTACCTGCGGGCGCGGGCACAGATGACGGGTCCTTTCCAGAACAACCTCCAACCCGGTTTCTTCGAGAAAGGCTAGGGCATGACGTCTTCAGCGCACACGGAACGTCACACCCCCTTGAAAGGGACGCCCCGCCGCCGTGAAACGGAAGGGAGAATCGGACCGGTCCTGGCCCGTTCAGGCATGGCGCCTTTCGTCAACCGCGGGGTTCAGGACGGCTTTTATTTTTATTATTGGTGGACCGGTCCGCCCGTGCGCCTTTGCGCTTTGAACCGCAAGGAGGCCGTGGGTGGAAAGATCCCCCCACGGCTTTTTTGTTGCACCGACGGGGGTCCGTTGCCGGGGACCCCGGCCCGCAGGCAAGCCATCGCACAGAAAGGGAGGCAGTTTATGAACAGAATTCTTCTGGTAGGAGATGAACGACCGGTGCGCATTCTTCTGAAGGACCTCCTGATCGAAGAGGGGTACGATGTCTTTGGGTGCCAGGAGCCGGCAGGCCTCGACCGGTTGATCGAACAGACCGGGCCGGACCTCCTTGTCTGGCACATCAGCCCCCGGTATGCCGAAGGGCTCTACTGGCTGCAGCGCGTCAGAGAGAACCACCCTCGGCTGCCGGCGATCCTCTTCACGGACCAGCCGTGGCTAGATCTCCCGCCCCGGTGGGTCTCGGCCCACAATTACCTGGTGGGAAGCCTGAACCTCGGGAAACTCAAACGCACGGTCAAGCGCGTCCTCTGCAACCGGGGGCAGGAACGACGGCTTCCATGCACCACCTTATCGGCTTCCGATGCGCTCGCATCCTAAGCATACGGAGGCTTTCTCAAAATGATTCGCAGGGGCGCTCAAATCTTCGAATCGGCCACGGAGACGTGCCTTCACGGGAGCCTGCAGGAAAGCAGCGGCAGCAAGCCGGCGGCAGGCCTCGCAAAGGCCCCCGAGATCGGCGGCGGAATCGAGGGGAAGGCCCTCCAGGGGCCACGGAATAACGGATCGTCGCGCCGCATGGTCGGGATATCCACCCTATCCGTAATCGGGAGGGAACCAGTTATGGACAACCGTTTTCACATCGGTATTCATCGAAACAGCGAGAATCTGCATCTCAGACTGGAGGGAGATTTCGACAAGAGCTCCGCCTGCGAACTGCTTCATACCCTTCAGAGGCTCGGCTGCGGTTCGCGGCAGGTTTTCATCCACACCACCTGCCTCGGGCATATCGACCCCTTCGGGAGGGATCTCTTTCTGCACCACCTGAGCGACCTGAATACGCGATCGCTGAATCTGCGCTTCACAGGCGAGTACGCCGCGCAAATAGGCCCCGAAAGGACCGCCCATTCCGACGGAAATGAATCGTCCGGCACAGGCGGGTTTTCAATCTGGAAATGAGGAGTTTTCGTTTCACAGGCGGCGTCTGCTCGGTGTCATCCCTGCGGGATGGGTCCCGGTTTCTGGATGACAACCGAAGCGGCCCCTCCAGGGAAAAACAACATAACCGTTTTGAATCCAAACAAGAGTGTCTTAAAATCCGAAGGAGGGAACACATCATGATCGGCAAAGCAATCAGAATGGAAAGAATCATGGACCGCCAGACCGGCAAGACCGTCATCGTCCCCATGGACCACGGCGTCACAGCCGGGCCTATCCTGGGCATCACCAACATGAAGGAGGCCATGCGCCAAGTGGCGGCCGGCGGCGCCAACGCCGTTGTGGAGCACAAAGGCATGGTGGCCCGCGGCCATCGCCGGAGCGGCCCGGATATGGGCCTGATCGTGCACCTGTCGGCAAGCACCTCCCTTTCCCCGCACCCCAATGCCAAGACCCTGGTCTGTACGGTCGAAGAGGCCATCAAGCTCGGCGCCGACGCCGTCTCGATCCACGTCAACATCGGCAACGGTCACGAAAAGGAGATGCTGGCCGACTTCGGCAAGGTCGCCCTGAGCGCTGCGGAATGGGGCATGCCGCTCCTCGCCATGATCTACCCGCGCGGGGAGAAGGTGAAGGACGAATACGACCCGGCCGTCATCAAGCATGCCGCCCGCCTCGGGGCCGAACTGGGGGCGGACATGGTCAAGGTCAGTTACACCGGCAGTCCGGAGACCTTCCAGGAGGTGGTTGAAGGATGCCACGTCCCCGTCATCATCGCGGGGGGGCCCAAGATGGGATCGGACCGGGCCATCCTCGAGATGGTCAGGGGAGCCATTGATGCCGGGGCCTCAGGCACCTCCATCGGCCGGAACGTCTTCCAGCACCAGAACCCCACCCGCATCGTGCGGGCCCTTTCCATGATCGTCCATGAGGGCGCCGACGTGGAAAAAGCGCTCGATTTCCTGAATCACCCAGAGAAGACGGATAGCGAAAATGAACCACTCGGACTCAAACTGGCAAAAGTTTCATAAACGGCGAAGGGAAATCGACGGCATCGACGAGGCGATCCTGAAGCTCCTCGCGAGGCGCCAGACAGTCTCGCGCGCCATCGGAAACGCGAAGAAGGAACTCGAACTGCCCGTTATGGACCCGGGGCGCGAGGGACACGTGCTCAGGAGGCTGGTGGAGATCGGCGGGGAGGAGGTCGCCCCCGACGCCATCCGCCGGGTATTCCGGGAGATCATTTCCGCCTGCCGGTCCGTGCAGGAGGATATGACCATCGCCTACCTGGGGCCGCCGGGCACCTTCTCCCACCAGGCGGCCATCGCCTTTTTCGGCCAGGCCCCTGCCTTCCAGCCTGTGGACACCCTGGATGACGTCTTCGACGCCGTGGAAAAAGACGTCTGCCAGGATGGCGTGGTGCCGATCGAAAACGCCTATGAAGGCGCCGTCAGCCGCACCCTGGACCTCCTCTACCGGTCCCCGCTCCGGATCCAGGGCGAAACCTTCCTGCGCATCCGGCATCACCTCCTGAGCCGGTGCAGCACGCTTTCGGAGGTCCGCTGCGTCTACTCGCACCCCATGGCCTTGGCGCAGTGCCGGGGGTGGCTCAGAAGCAACCTGCCGGGTGTGCCATGCCGCGAGACGTCCAGCACCGCCGCCGCGGCCCGGCTTGCATCCGAAGAAGCGGGGGCGGGGGCCGTGGGCGGACAGTTCGCAGCGATGCACCTGGACCTTTCGATTCTCGTCCAGGACATCCAGGACTACGCCGACAATGTGACGCGGTTCCTCGCCATCGGCAAACGGGAGAACCGCCCGAGCGGTCATGACAAGACCTCGGTCCTGTTTTCCCTCCGCCATCGGCCGGGGTCCCTGTACGAGGTCCTCGAGCCCCTGGCACGAAACGGGATCAACATAACCCGCATCGAGTCGCGGCCCATGAAGACCAAGACCTGGGAATACCTCTTCTTCGCCGACCTGGAAGGGCATGAAAGAGAGACCCCCCTGAGGGAGGCGCTTCCGGTGATGGACGAACGATGCGCCTTCCTGAAGCGCCTCGGTTCCTATCCGAAAGGCGGTGAGCCGTGGAGCTGACAGCGCCCCTCATAGGGATCGTCGGCGGAAACGGGCGGATGGGCTCCTGGTTCAAACACTTCTTCGAACAGCAGGGTCTGAGGGTTCTGACCGCCGGGCCCGGTGACGACCCCTCCCCCGCGGAGCTGGCGCAGCGCTGCGACGTCGTGGTCCTCTCGGTCCCCATCGCGGCCACGCTGCCCGTCATCCGTGAACTGGCGCCGCAGGTGCGGCCGGAGGCGCTGCTGATGGATCTTACATCGGTCAAGGCCGAGCCGGTCCGTGCCATGCTTGCCTGGGGAGCCTGCCAGGTGGTCGGCACCCACCCGCTTTTCGGCCCCGAAATCCGCCCCGCGGATGCCCTCCGGATGGTCCTTTGTCCCGGCCGGGGAGAGGAAGGTCTGGACTGGCTGCAGAGGCTGTTGAGGGCGGGGGGCATCCAACCGTGCCTTATGCCTCCCGAAGACCACGACCGGCGAATGGGGATGATCCAGGGACTGCTGCATTTTACGACCCTGGTCCTGGCCCGGTGCCTCGCCGGCTCCGGGTTCGCAGCGGAGGAGCTGGAGGCCTGCGCCACCCCCAACTTCCAACAGGCTGTGGGACGCATTAGGGGCCTGCTGGCGCAGCCTTCCGATCTGTTCGAAGGACTCTTGATGGAGAATCCCCATGCGGGGCCGTGCATGGATACGTACATCCGGGCGGCGGAGCAGCTGAGGGAAGAAATCCGAAAGCTTGACAGGGTGGCATTCAACCGGCAATTCGACATGCTGCGGGGTTGCTTCGACCCGCAGGCCAAACAGGGAGAGAGCGGATGAAAGAGATCTGGGTCAAGGTGGACCCCTGGGACAAGACCCTGGTGACCACGGCCCTCGAGAGCGGGGCCGCGGCGGTGGTGGTGCCGAAGGAGCACACGCCCCGGGTCAAAGAGCTCGGACGCATCAAGACCGTCTCGGAGGACGGGGACCTCCGCTGGGGCGAAGACGTGGTCACCATGGAGATCACCTCGGCGGACGACCAGGAACGGATCGTGGACGCGGCGGCTGGAAAACGCGTGATCGTGCGGACATCGGACTGGCATGTCATTCCGCTCGAGAACCTCGTGGCCCGGACCCCCAATCTCTTCGCCGAGGTGGACGGGATCGAGAGCGCGAGGCTGGCCGCCGGGATCCTCGAAAAAGGGATGGACGGCCTGCTGATCACCTGCCGGGACACGGCCGAGGTGCGGAGCATCATTCAGGAGATCCAGGGGATGAACCAGACGTTGCCCCTGTCCGGGTTCACCGTCACCGGGGTTCGCCACCTCGGCATGGGGGACCGGGTGTGCGTCGACACATGCTCCATGATGGGGCCTGGCGACGGGATCCTCGTCGGCAACAGCCACCGCGCCCTCTTCCTGGTGCATGCCGAAAGCCTCGAGAACCCCTATGTGGCACCGCGCCCCTTTCGCATCAACGCCGGGGCGGTGCACGCGTACGTCCGGGTCCCAGGCGGCCGCACCCGCTATCTTTCCGAGCTCAAGGCCGGCGACGAGGTGCTGGGAGTCCACGCCGACGGCCGCACCGAAAACCTCGTGGTGGGGCGGGCCAAGGTCGAAAAGCGCCCCCTCCTCATGGTAGAGGCGGAGGACTCCGATGGGCATACGGCCGGCATCATCCTGCAGAACGCGGAGACGATCCGGCTCGTGACACCGGAAGGCGGGGCCCTTTCGGTGGTGCACCTGCAGCCCGGCGACCAGGTGTTGGGCTTCACGGAGACCGGCGGACGGCATTTCGGGCACCGGATCGAAGAAACCATCACCGAACGCTGAAGCGCGGACAGGGCCGTCCACCCCGAGCGAGATGCCCAGAGTGCTTTGCCCCGCCCAGCCGGCGAAACCTATGCCTGATGAGCTGATGCAGCGTGAAGGCCCACATGCGCCCCTGCCCGATCGAGCCGGCCAGGGCGGTCATCGGAGGGCATGATCGCAGGGGCGCGCTGATCGGGGAACCGCTTTCCCGATCGCTCGAATTTCAGATCCAGATTCCAGATATGCAGATACATCGCCCAGGAGGAGCCGGAAGTGATCGGAGTACCCATTACGGCGCGCGGCACGGATGAGGCCGTCGCCAAAATGCAGAAGGCATCGAGCGAGGCCGATCTCCTAGAAATCCGCCTCGACGGTATGGAGCAGCTCGATATGGAGCGGCTTCTGGCTGCAGCCCCTCTGCCGGTCATCGCCACCTACCGGTCGCGCCGGCAAGGGGGACTCGGCACGCTGGACAACCGCGCGCGATCCGAGGTCCTGATCACCGCAGCCGAAGCAGGCGCATCCTACATCGATGTGGAATACAGCCTCCCCCTGGAGATCAGGGAAGAACTCTTCGATCGGTGCCGGCCGGGGCGGATCATCCTCTCCCACCATCACCCGAACGGGACACCGGAGCCGGCGGAGCTTTCACGCCGCCTCCGGAACATGGCGGACAGCGGCGCCGAAGTCGTCAAGATCGTAACGCGGGCGAACCGGCCGGAAGACAACCTCACGGTGCTTGGTCTGATCCCTCGAGCGCGCGACCTCGGGGTGGAAATCATCGCCTTCTGCATGGGGCCGATCGGACGCCTGAGCCGGATCGCCTCTGTGCCGATGGGCGGTTTCCTGACCTTCGCCACGTTCGAAAAGGGCGAGGAATCAGCCGACGGACAGATGACCGTTGCGGAAATGAAAGCACTCCAGGAGACCCTGGCCTTATGCGAATAGACCAGCACAGCGTGCTTTACGCCGTGATCGGCCACCCCCTCGGCCACACGCTGAGCCCCGTCATGCACAATCGGGCCTTCGAGGCGACGGGGGAGAATGCCGTTTACATGGCCTTTGAAACCGATCGTCTGGCGGACGCCCTCAACGGCATGCGGGCCCTCGGGATCCGCGGCTGCAGCGTCACCCTCCCCTTCAAGACAACGGTGATGCCCCTTCTCGACAACATCGACCCCCTCGCACGGGCGATCGGCGCTGTGAATACCATCGTGAACCGGGGCGGCCGGCTCGCAGGCTACAACACCGATGCGGCCGGAGCCCTGGCCGCCGTGCGCGAGGTCATGGAACCCTCCGGACGCCGTGTGGTCATCCTCGGGGCAGGCGGGGCCGCACGCGCAGCGGGCTTCGCCCTGAAGGAGGCCGGGGCCTCCCTCACCATCGCCAACCGGACACCCGAAAAAGGGAAAGCACTGGCGCTCGCCTTGAACGCGACCTTTGCGCCAATCGACGACCTCCGGGGCCTCCCCGCGGACCTTCTGATCCAGGCCACGCCGGTCGGGATGCACCCCCGCCAGGACCGCTGCCCCCTCGACGAGGCGCTCATCCAGGCCCCGGTGGTCATGGAGTTGATCTACAACCCGAGGGAAACGCGCCTTCTCGAGATTGCCCGTCGAAAAGGCGCCGCCGTCATCCCCGGCCTGCGGATGTTCATTCATCAGGGCGCCGCGCAATTCCGGCTGTGGACCGGCAAAGAACCCCCCCTCGAGGCGATGGAAGCAGCCGTCCTGGCCGCCCTGGAGCACCCATGAAAACGATCGAACCCAAGCGGAGCGTCCACGCCGCCCTGGACCTCCCGGGCTCCAAGAGCATGACCCATCGGGCCCTGATCGCGGCCGCCCTCGCCGAAGGACCCAGCCTGATCGAGGCGCCGCTTTTCTCCGAAGATACCCGCTACACCCTCGACGCCCTCCGATTCATGGGCGCCTCGGTTCAACCCAGCGGGGACGACCTGGCCGTCGCCGGAATCAACGGCGGCGTCGCGCTTCCCTCACCGGAGGCGACCCTCTTCCTCGGCAATTCCGGGACATCCATGCGCCTGCTGCTTTCCGTGGCCGCGCTCGGCCATGGACGTCTCACCCTCGACGGCTCCGAGCGCATGCGGGAGCGCCCTCTCGCCCCCCTCGTAGAAGCGCTCCGGGCGCTTGGAGCCGCCATCTCTTACGCCGGGAGGCCCGGCTGCCCCCCCGTCCGGCTCGAGGCCCGCGGCCTCGACGGCGGAACAGTGAAGATCCCCGCCGCCGAAAGCAGCCAGTACCTTTCCTCGCTGCTCCTCGCCGCCCCGTATGCCCGCGACACCGTCGAAATCGAAGCGGTCGGGCCGCTTCTGTCCCGGCCCTACGTGGACATGACCCGCTTCGTCATGGAGGCGTTCGGCGTCCGGGTCGAGTCTTCCGGCCCGCAGTCCTTTCTCGTCCCGAAAGAGAGGCGTTATCACGGCCGGCGTTTCAGAATCGAGGCGGACCTGTCGAGCGCCTCCTATTTCTGGGCCGCCGCCGCCGTCACCGGGGGGTCCGTGACCATCCGCAACGTCCGGCCCTTCGAGACCTGCCAGGGGGATGTCGGCTTTCTGGATCTGCTCGAGGCCATGGGATGCGCCGTCCTGAAGGAGCCGGATGCCGTGACCGTCCAGGGCGGGCCGCTCGAGGGGATCGAAGCGGATATGAACGGCATGCCGGACATGGTGCCGACCCTGGCGGCGGTCGCCCCCTTTGCAGAGGGAAGAACAACGATCCGCAATGTCCCCCACCTCCGCTTCAAGGAGAGCGACCGCCTTCGATCCGTCACCCGGGCATGGCGTCGCCTAGGCGCCCAGGTCCGGGAGCTGCCCGACGGCCTCGAAATCGACGGAGGAAAATCGCTCACCGGCGCCGTCGTAGACCCCGAAAACGACCATCGGCTCGCGATGAGCCTCGCGGTCATCGGTCTTCGCACCCCTGGCGTGCGCATCCTGAACGAGGACTGCGTCCAAAAATCCTTTCCGGGCTTCTGGACCCTCTTTGACGCTCTTTAGATGGTCCCGGGCAGCCTCCCGAACAGGCGGCCGCCCGTCAGGGGCCCGCAGCGGCTCGCCTAATCTTACCGGGTCATAGCGCCTCCCTCGTCCCGGTAGAACAGGAAACTGTCGCAATCATAGCGGAAAGAGGTTTCCCCGGTGCTCACCGGGTCATTCTGGATGGAGTAAGCGGCGGAACCGCGGGCCGGGGTTCGTCAACCGATTCGTTGTCAGCGGGCTCGGGCTGTCGCGCTTGGCTTCACCCTTGAAGGAGCGTCTTTCCCGAATCTCGCTTCAAGATCCCGCCACTCACCGCACGAACCGAAAGGCGGTGCTTGTCATCCTCGCAGGAGGTGATTATAATCAGGTCCTGTCAAAATCGGCAGGGCGAAACGGTCTTGTTTCAAGCGCTTGCGGCCTGCCTCCCACGATGAGCATTTTGCCGGCGGTGAAGACGTCATGAACGGAAAACAAACCAGGCTCAGAAGAATCCTCCATCCAGGCTCCCGAAGAACCGTCATCGTTCCGCTCGATCATGGATATACCATGGGGCCCATCACCGGGATCGCCGAGATTGAAAAGGCCGCGTTGGCCGCCGCCCAAGGCGGCGCATCGGCCGTCATCCTCCACAAAGGGTCCGCTGGCCGATGCGCCGCGAATCTTCCTCCCCAAATCAGCCTTATCGTTCATCTTTCCGGGAGTACCCATTGCGGCGTCGATCCGCAGAGAAAGATCCTCGTCTGCTCCGTTGAAGAGGCCGTCAGCCTCGGGGCGGACGCCGTCTCGGTGCACGTCAACATCGGCGGCGCTCACGAAGCCGATATGCTGCACGATTTCGCCTATATATCCGCAGAGGCCCGACGGTGGGGCATGCCCCTTCTTGCCATGCTGTATCCGGAAAGCTCGCTGAGCGGCGCCGTCGACCGTGCGCAGCTGATCGCCCACGCCGCGCGTCTGGGGGCCGAGCTGGGGGCGGACCTGGTCAAAATACCGTACACCGGGGATCCCGAATCCTTCCGCCAGGTCACCGGGGGGTGCGGGGTGCCTGTCGTCGTGGCCGGGGGGCCCAAGATGGGGTCGTCCGGTGCGGTGCTCAGCATGGTCGCGGAGGCGATGGACGCCGGCGCAGCCGGGACCGCATTGGGGCGGAACGTCTTTCAGCACGCACAGCCCGAGCGGATGGTCGCCGCCATCGCCATGCTCGTGCACCAGAACCGCTCCGTCGAAGAGGCCCTCAGACGCCTCGAGACCCCGCTCGAACTCACACCGAAGCGGGGTCGCGTCCCGTGAAGATTCCCCGGGGGTCTCGACAACCAACCACCTGTTTTTGCTGATTCTTTATCAAAAACGACCTGTCCCATCCCCTGCGCCCGGCCGCTTCTTTTCCAGGGGCTTTTCCGCCCTCGACTGCTCATGCCGCCGACCAAGCGCTGCATCGGCATTCCGCCGGCGTGACGGCGGAGCGACGGCACGGGTCACGTGCCACGTGAAACATCCGGCCGCCACCTACGGCCTCCCTTTTGGAAACCCGACCGGAATGGGAGGGCGAATCACCCGCCCTTCGGGCGCAGCAGCAGCTGCTGCGCCGCCCCGAAGCAGAGTCTGCGCACCAGCATCAGCACGAGGAACGCCCCGATGGCCGTGGATCCGACGATCATCAGCATCACCACGATCTGATAGCGGATGGCTGTCAGGGGATCGGCCCCGGCCAGGATCTGGCCCGTCATCATCCCCGGGATGAAGACCACGCCGGCCGCCATCATGGAGTTGATGGAAGGGATCATCCCGGCCTTTATCGCGTTTCTGAGGATCTCCCGGCTGGCCTCGCGGTAGTCGGCCCCGAGGCAGAGCATCATCTCCACCTCCCGTCTCCGCCCGCGAAGATCGCTCAGGAGACGCTCGAGCGACACGGCAACCGCGTTCATGGAGTTCCCGATCACCATGCCCCCGAGCGGGATGAAGACCTGCGCCCGCCACCAGGGCGTGGCGCCGACGACCACGCCGCTCACCAGATAGGAAATGATCCAGTAGCTGAACAGCATGGAGAGGAAGGTCGGCCAGAAGAGCGCGATCTGTTTTTCACGGGCCCGCGCCCGGATGGTCCAGGCCGCAAAAAGGATCATGAAAACGAAGACCGCCGTCACCAGCCAAATGTCCTGCGCATTGAAGACGAACTTGAGGACATACCCCAGCAGGAAAAGCTGCGCGAAGGTCCTGACCGCTCCCAGCAGCAGATCGCGCTCGAGCCCGAGTCCGTGCAGAAAGGACACCGCACCCGCCCCCAGGATAAAGACACATCCCAGGGCCAACTGAAACAGCGATATGTCAGGAACGGCTGCGGTCATGCGCCCTCCCTCCATTGTCCGTTCAACAGGGTCACCCGGACCGGTTCGACGATCCGCGGCTCGAACCGGCGATGGCTCACCATGACGACGGTCATCCCCGCCTCCCGGCAGAGCCGCTCCGTCTCATCTTCCACAATCCGCGCGCTTCGTTCGTCCAAGGCGCTCGTCGGCTCATCCAACAGAAGCACCTCGGGCGCGAGCAGGAGGCCCCGCACGAAGCACAAACGCTGGAGCTGGCCCACGGACAGGGCTTCGGCAGGCGCCTCCAGCTGCACCCCTTCCGGGAGAAACCGGTCCAGACGAGCCCGCAGCTCCTGGTCGGAAGGTCGGACCAGGCCCTGGTTGTGCCGGAAGGAAAAGGGGAGCAGGAGGTTTTCCTGTACACTGCCCGCGACAACGGCCGGCGTCTGCTGAATGAAGAGGACGGACCGTCGCAGGACGGGTGGGGGGAAATCCTTCAAAGGACGCCCCTTGAAGCGGATCGTTCCCGCGGAAAGCTCCTCGAGCCGGTTGATGAGGCGCAGGAACGTCGATTTCCCGGACCCGGAAGGTCCTCCGATCAGATAGAACGCCCCCTGGAGAAGGGAAAGAGAAAGCCCTTCGAAGAGGGGGCGCTCCCGTAAAAAGGAGAACGACACGTCTTCAAAGCGGATGACGACGGACCCGGTCATCTCGAAAATGCCCCCACAGCCGCTGTAAATGCTTCGTTGGATCGGTCAGGTACTCCTTCCGGGACAGGTCGATGAAGCTGAAGGGCTCGCCCGCCTCGCCCCCACGCTTCAACGTGTCGAGCCAGGCGGGGACCCAGGCCTTCGGCTCTATGCCCGCATCGAGGAGTCCCATCCGGTCGAGCCCCGGACTGAGAACCCAGGGCGGCCTTTGCCGCAGGACGGGTTCGGGGTCCGCCAGGCTGGCGCGGCTGACAGCGGCGACGCCGCTCGTGGCCAGGGTCTGTGCCGCCTCCGCGCCTTCCTCGGCACCTGGAGAGCGGGCGGGGACCCGATAGCCGATCTCGATTTCGACGGGCCGGTCGAAAAGCCAGCGTGCCATGATGCCGAGATATCCTGCGGCCAGGTTTTCGGTAAAGAAATCCTGAACGGGGCCCACGGCCTCCGGAGGGTGCTCCATGCCCCCCAGCCGTAGTCCATCCACTTCCTTCGCGAGCCCACGGACGATCTGCGGATCGATCAACTCGCTCCACCCTACGCCCAGATAGACCACCGCGCCTGAACCTTTTTCACGGATCTCCCCCAGATAGGACCGCAGCATCCAATCGGCGACCTGCGCGCTCGGTCTATTCCACTCGAGGGCCCGATCCATCAAAAGCCACCCGCCGAGCGCCGGATGACCGCTCAAAGCGCCCACGCACTCACGGAAGACCCGGATGCGCTTTTCCAGGACCGCCGGGTCCGCCCACCAGTCATAGGGCCGGAGATGCCGCACCTTGCCATCCACAAATATCGGGGGCGCTCCTGCGGCCTTCCAGCCCGAGACAAGATAGGGCGCCCCCCACGCAAGCCCCAGCAGGCGACCGGCCGGAGCCGTCAGCATGGCTCCGAGCCCCTTTTTCTCCATCCGATCGAGGGCCGCCACCAGGCCGTCGAGATAGGCCGTGACCGCCCGCGGGGCCCGTAAGAGCGCCTCTTCCAGCACAGGCAGGTACAGCCTTTCGAGCCCGAGGTCCGCAGCGATTCCCGACGCCGTCTCAATCCGCGACGGCTCAGGCGCCTCGAGGCCGTCCAGGCCCCGCACCGGGCAGATGTAGGTTGCCGTCAACTCCATTCTTTCCTCCCGTTGTGACCGGCCTCAGGCGCCCGCGCTCCCGAGGCACGCTCAGCCGCGGTTCTCGGTGCTGCGCCAGCCCCAGGCGCCCGGCGCAGTTCTCCGCTCGCCAAGAGTGCGCACCCTTCCGTCCCCTTTTCCCGGCAACGAAAATCTTGTGCAGCCGGCCCTTGTCCGTTATACTCCGGCACCGCATCCGGCTTTCGGCCGGCTATCCGCAAGCCCTTTCCCGATGCGTTCGGCCGCGCATCTTCCGTGGAATCCCTGGGACGCCGCCCCCGTCCGGAAACAAGATTTTCTTTTAATTCAGTGGAAATCCGTAGTTCCGGACAAACACGGCCTGCACTTCGCCGCGAAGGCAAAGCGGCCGTTTAGCATCGGGATCGGCAAACAAGCCCCTTTCCGGATAAGCAACCTGGTCGTGCCAAATCATCATTTCCGGATGGAAACGAGGTGACACCATGAAAATCGTACTCGTCCTGCTGGACGGCCTCGGGGATCGGTCCTACCCGTCCCTTCAGGACAGGACGCCGCTTCAGGCCGCCCAGACACCGAATCTCGACCGGCTCGCCGCCCTCGGGAGCAATGGACTCTTCCACGCCTCCTGCCCGGGGGAATGCCTCCCCAGCGAGATCGCGCACCACCTGATCTTCGGTTATGCAAGAGAGGCCTTTCCCGGCCGGGGGCTTCTCGAAGGGGTGGGGGCGTCGGTGCCTTTCCAGGACCAGGACGTGCTTTGTCTCGCCCATCTCTCCCATGTCCGCCTCGTAGATGGGATCCCGATCCTCACGGTTTCGCACAAAACCATCGACCTGGACCCGGAGGAGCGGAATGCCCTGTACGCGGCCCTGTCGCCATACGAATCCGGCCCCATCCGGATCGAGCTGCACCGGACGTACGGGAACAACGGCATCCTGGTCCTCAAGGGCCCCGTGTCCCCCTTCGTGTCGGATTCGGACCCGATGCTGCGGGGCTGCAGCATGGCCCGCATCCACCCGCTCGCGGACAACCCGGAGCCCGAACGCGCCGAGCGCACGGCGCGGGCCCTGAACGACTACCTCCGTCACTGCCACGCCGTGTTATCCCGGCATCCGATCAACCGCGGCCGCCTCGCCAGCGGCCGCGCCCCTGCCAATTTTCTGGCCACGCAGCGTTCCGGCCGGCGCATCCGGCAGGAGCCTTTTCCCCAAAAGTGGGGGATGACCGCCCGCCTGATCGGCTCGGGCGCGGTTTTTGCGGGCCTGGCCCACGAACTCGGCCTCGATTTCACCCCCGAGAAGGACACCGCCGCCCCCGGCGAGGATCTGCGGAGGCGGGTCCGCATGGCCCTCGACGACGGCTTTCATGATTTCATCCACGTGCACACGAAGGCCCCCGACGAGGCCGCCCACAGGGGGGACCCCCTCGCAAAGAAGCGGATCATTCAAGACCTCGACGGGGCCCTCTCCGAGGCCCTCGACGCCGTCACCACCCGTGGCGATCTCCTGCTAGCCGTGACGGCGGATCATTCGACGCCCTGCGAATCCCGTCTCATCCATTCCGGGGAACCGGTGCCTGTGGCCCTTGCCGGACAAGGGGTGCGCCGGGACGCGGTGGTCCGCTTCGATGAAATCAGCGCCGCAGCCGGCTGCCTCGGTTTTCTGCGCGGCGGCGAACTCCTGCTCACCCTTCTCAACTACGCCGACCGATCGGCCCTCGTGAGCCACTGCCTCGGGCCGGCCAGGCGGCCCTTTTTCCCGACGGACTACGCCCCGTTCGACATCGGGAATCCTCCGGCTGCAGACTGACCGGGGCCTCTCCCGCACCCATCCTTTTCCGGATGACATCGGGGTCAAGCCGCCGGCGGGTCGGCCGCCGATGGGGACCTTCTATCGCTTCGCCTTGACGGTCCTGCTCCGGATCGTTTCGAAGTGATTCTCGTGGTTGCGGATGCGCCACCAGACATCCGCCGGCCGCTCGATCCGCCAGGGCCTCAGTTCCTGTCCGTCCCCACGCAGAAGGGCGCATACGTTTTCCAGACCCCTTCCGGCGAAACGGCCGCTTTCCGTCCCGCCCAGCCAGTCGCTTTCCTTTGCGACGTCGGTCGACCAGGAGAAGGGATCGGAAAAGAGCCACTCCGCCTGCGCGGCCCTGGCCACCCGATCCATCTCGCGAAGGTGGTCCAGCGGCTTCGGCATCTTGTCGACCAGGTTGAGGGACGCGAGCCCCGCAAAGACATCAGAACGAAAGGGAAGGCGCGCGGCATCGGCCACCAGGAACTCCACCCGCTCCGGCTTCCACTCCGCCGGCAGATGGAATGCCCTCTGCTCACACAATCGCCCCTCCAGGGGAAGGTCGAAGGTGATCGACCGGGTGTGCATCAGCCGGCGAGCGGTCTTGACGAACCTGTAAGACAGGTCGACCCCCACCGAAAAATCGAAACGACCGCTCATGGCGAAGGCGAGCCTCCCCACGGCGCATCCGGCATCCAGAAAAAGGCCCTCCGCGCCGCTCAGCATCCCCCCCCACGCTGCATAGGCCGTCGGCTCGGCCGTCTCTTCGAGCAGGTCCAGGTAATGGCTCCACAGGTAGGCAGCCACGGCCGCAGCGCTTTCGTAGCGGGCCTCCGCCTGGACCGAGCGCTCGACCGCTGCGCCTCCATCCGGCACCAGGAGGGCGATTCCCTCCAATACGGCATAGCGCGCACCGCACCCAGGGCAAAACAGGTCCCCGTCGACCACTTCGCCTTCCAGACCCCGCTCCCGCGCCTCCAGGGTAAGCGGCCTCTCCTCCGGCAGGCATCCCGGGCAAATCAGAATATCCAGCATCCGGGTCTTCATCGGCCTTCCCTCATCGAAAGAACCCCATCGAAAATGGGGGCGATTCTTACCACCCTCCGGGTGCTCAGTCCCGCCGCTGCGGGGCGGATCCCGTTTTTTTCACACCCTTCGGGCGCTCAACCTCAGCGCTCGATCAAACCGAAGCGGGCCTGATAGCTGCGTTCGCATCGACCCGGGCCGCACAAAAAGAACAGGGGAAGACCTTTTGCGATCTTCCCCTGTTCGATACATCATCCAAAAAGGTTTATGCCGGGGCATGGCATGACGGCGCGTGACATGCCGGGGAATGGCAGGCGGGCGCATGACATGCGGGCGCATGACAAGCCGGAGCGTGGCAGGCGGGCGCATGACAACCAGCGGCATACGACACCTTTTTCTCCACTTTCTTGAGGTTCAACAAGGCCTTCACCTCCTTTCACACACAGCTGGGGGTTAACCTCTGGACCGACTCATTTCATCGTCGCCTCAGCCATCGAGGCGGGCAGGGGATTCAGGGGCGGTCAGCTCCTGAATTCAACGAGGTGGCTCCGAGCCAACATTTCGAGCGCTTCTTCACAGGATTTCAGAAATCCCTCACGGGTCATGCCCTGGCCATAACGATCGTAAAGTTCCCGCGCGATCGTTTTCAGGGGTGAACCGCCGTCGCAAAGCGCCAGGAAATCCCTGCCAAACGCATTGATCTCGTTGACTTCCAGCATATCGTCTTCCTGCCTGAAGGCCAACAGCGTCTCCTGGGGTTGGTAGACCTTGTCAAAGATCCCGGATTTCAGATCCATTATAATCACGGGGAGATCAAAATCAAACCCGCCGATCACGATTCCCTGATCCCTTTTCGGTGTCAGATCGGACAACCGGTTCAAATCGATATCGAAATGGGTTTTGTTAGAAATGTGTTTGCCGGCCTCGAGCGACAGCATCTCATATTTCAGGATGTCCTTCAGGTGAGGAATCCGGACCGTTTTGCGAGGCCCCAGCCTCTCGATGACAAACGGCTCGAAATGGCGATAACAGTCCTGGGGAGACAGGCTCCACGCCTCTCTGGCCGTTCGAAGCCGCAGCCATTCCAGCCAGTCCATGAACAGATCGGAGACGGAGATCTCCAGTTCCAGACCGAGGAGCAGGAAGGTCTTCGGCAGAAGCCTCACCATCAGGGGAAAGTAGCTCGCGACGGCATTCAACTCCGCGAGCGGACGCGCACGGGTGGGCAGGTTGTAAAAGCTGCTGAAGAGCAGCGGATGCGCATCGATCATCGCTTCGTCCGCTTCGAGCCTCCGCCCCGCGTCGAATTCGAGACCGAGCGCGAAGTAGGTGTCGACCTCCCGCACCAGCCGATCCGCATAACGGGCGTGCAGCTCAGTCCCGGGCAGGACCGTCGGCAGCTGGATCAGCGGATTGTTGTTGCCGACGATGCCCGCCCGCAGTGCGAGCGTCAGCGTGGCGTCGACATCCTCCCTTTCCTCTTCCGGAAAACCGATGACGAAACTGAGCGTAGGGATGATGCCCTGCTCGGCCGTTTCCACGACACGCTGATAGAGGATGCCGTGGTCGATCCGTTTGCGGATGAAGGCCAAAGTCTTTTTGGAGCCCGAGTCGATCCCGTAGCACATGCTTTCGCAGCCTGCCTCGCGCATGAGGGCCAGCAGCTCCCGGTCGACACTGTCCAAGCGCGAGATGCAGTACCACGGGATGCGCTCCAGGCCCCTTTCCAATACCAGCCGGCAGAATCCTTCCACAAAGGACCGGCTCGCTGTGAACTGATCATAGGCCAGGAGAAAACACTCCGCCCCGTAAAGGCGATGGACCTTCTCCATCTCCCCCACCAGGCGTTCGACGGAATAGGTCCGCACACGTCCGCGCCACATGCGCGCCTCGGAGCAATACACGCAGCGGTGAGGGCAGCCCCGTCCCGCCTCCAGGATGGCGATGCTGCGCGGCAGGTTACAGGCCCGCCGGTACATTTCGAGCGGCGGGAGACAGCCGTAGTCCGGATAAGGCAGCTCATCCAAGTGTGCGACCAGATCCCGGTCCGGATTCCGCATAAAGCGGCCACCGTCGCGCCAGGTCACGCCTTCGACTCCTTCACCTCTCCCTCCGGCTGCATATTGCGCGACCAGATCGCAAAAGGTCCGTTCGCCTTCGCCGCGGACCACCGCATCCACCTCGGGAAACCCCTCCAGCGTCCACTCGTCGGCGAAGGCCGCATTGTGCCCTCCAAGGACGATCTTGAGATCCCGGCGTCGAGCTTTGAGCCGCCGGCAGATCTGAAGCACCGCCGGGTAGGTGGTGCACTGAGCCGAAAACCCCACGAGATCCGGCGATTCGGACAGGATGCGCTCTGCGCAGTCATCGTAGATGTGCGGCCCCAATCTCAGGCCGCCTGTCCGAATTTCGAGAACGAAATCGAGACAACTCACCTCGTGGGGCGTTTCTTTCAAGGCGGTCGCCAGATTGACCAGCCCCAGCGGGGGGAGATTGTACATGGGCTCCAGATAAAAGGGGGGAAAGACCAGGCTGATCCTCATCGGCTCCTCATTCCTGTCGAGATCGTGGGGTTTCGCAAAAAAACAGGCGGGAGAACACCCTGTTTTCATCTTATTGCAAGTCATCGCCTGCGTCAACCGGGCAAAACCGGCCGCTCGCCTCAACCCTCCCAAGAAGGGCGGCGGGATAGGACCGTTGCAGCGAACCCTTGCCAAACCCACTGCAAATGATTTAGGTTCGTTTCCATCCGGAAAGGGGCTTTTGGGCCAATCTCGGCGTCCATCTACACGTTTGCTTGTGCGGTGACCTGCAGGTCGCGGCCGTACAAACTATTATTTTAATTAACATTGACCAAGCCGGAACCCGCCGCGAACCGGTGGGACTGAGCACGCGCAGCGTGTGAAGAAACCGGGACCCGCCCCGCAGGGGTGGGACTGAGCACCCGAAGGGCGTGAAGAAAAATCCTCATTGCCGGATGGGAAAAGGGGTTCTACCCGGAAATCATTTCCGGATGGACACGATTGCCGTTCTATGCGGGACGCTGCTCCCGCAAAGCAGACTTTTCCCCGGCTGACCCACACACGGCCCTTTGGATGAAGGCATCCTTTACCGTGACAACGCCTGTTTCACCGGCATCATCCCTGTTTGCCCGCCGACGGAGAGGATGCGGCTGGAACGGTCATCGACCGCCGGAAATATCCGCTTGCAACCTGCCATAGAAAGGCCTTTGCCTATGCGAAGATTGAATCCCGATCATGTTCAAACCCTGGCAGAACGGGTCAACACCTGCCCGTTTTTCGAGCTCATGTCCATGCAGCTCGACTCCTTCGACGCGGGCGCATCGCGCCTGGAGATCGCCCTGAAGGAAAAACACCTCCAGCCCTACGGCATCGTCCACGGCGGCGTGACAGCGGCGATCGTCGACGCAGCGGCCTTCTGGGCGGTGTATGCCTGCGTGGAGGAGGGCGTCGGCCTCACCACCGTCGACATCAAAGTCAACTATCTCGCCCCCATATCGGCGGGCAAGATGATCGGCCGGGGGCGCTGCATCAAGGCAGGCCGGACCATCTGCCTCGCGGACGCCGCCATCGAGACCCCCGAGGGACTCTTGATCGCACATGGGACCGCCACCATGATGGTCCTGTCCTCCATGAAACTGGCCGGACAGGAAACCCTGCCGCCCAAATTCATCGATGAGTGACGTCCGCCGCGACTGGAGACGGGTTCGTTCCCGGGCCTCTCGTTGCGCCGATCGACTTGATCTCCGCAGTAACCGGCCCGGAACTCCCAAAAGGGTCCACCCCCGGGTGGTACAGCCGCCCGCCGGGGCTCTTGCTTCGAGAAAGCCCCCGCCTCGCTCCTTCAGTTCACGGAGCCTTCCTCCGGGAGGGACGGGCGGACCTTGATGATGCTTTCCTTGCGGATGCTGACCGTACCCGGTTTGGCCCCCGGCGGCTTTCCCACGTAGCGGGCCCGCGTGCAGGACACCGCCACATCTCCGGCATAGCGGGCCTTGCTGTGATAGGCGGCGATCGCCGCCGCCTGTTTGAGGGTTCCCCGGTCCGGATCCTCGCCCGCCCGTGCTCTCAAGATCACGTGGCTGCCGGGCACGCCGCGGACGTGGAACCACCAGTCATTGGGCGCGGCGATTTTGAGGCTCAGGATCTCGTTGTCCCGGTCGGTGCGCCCGGCCAGGACGACCCACCCGCCGGGCAGTTCATAGCGGTGGAGATGCGCTTCTTCATCGGGTTTCATCACGAAAAGGCCTCTTCTTCTCCCATTCCCCTCACTTGCCCGAGGCCGGTCTTCGCCATGGGAAAGTTTATGGATCCAAACAAGAGGGTCTCGATGGCCGGGCACGGGTCGGCCATCCCGGTGCGGGCGTAGAAAGACGGACATCGGACCGGGGTTCTGTTCTGCTTTCGGTCCGGAAGCCGTTGCGTCCCTCTGCGTTTTGCCGGATAATGATGCCCGCATCGAGCTCTTTTGCAGGCTCGAGGAGGCTCGATCCAAGACGCCGCGAGGATGCAGACCGTCAACCCTCTGAGGGACGCGCGTTGATGCACCGGCCGTTTTCGCCGGGGTATGGCCGGGCGCCCATCCGGAGGGGAACATCCATCACGACCACTTGTCCAATCCACAGAAGGGATCTTACCACTAATACACAAGGAAATCAATCGATTGCGTGGAGACGACCTGAAGATCCCTAACCGTGTCAAGGAGTCGATCGACACCGGGATCGGCGCAAAACACCCTGTCGATATGAAAACCAGCGAGGGGCTCGAACCTCTTTGTTCAGAGCAGGGGCGCGGGAGCGCAAAATACCCTTGCAGCATGGAAACCAGCGAAAAGCGGATGGCCGATCCTGACTGCCCGGATACCCCGCATTGGAGGCGCATCCTCATCATCGCCGACATCGAGGGGAGTTCACGCTGCATCAACCGGAACGCGGCCGCTTTCCTGACCCGCGAGTGGGCGCTGGCCTGCCGGGGGATGAGCCTCGACGTCGCGGCCGTCGTAAACGCCCTCTTTCGCGCCGGGGTGGAGGAGATCCGGGTGAAGGATTTCCATCGCACCGCCTGGAACCTTTTTCCAGGGGAAATTCCTGCGAAGGCCCGGGTGATCCAGGGGTATCGGCCGGGCCCGGTGCCGGGGATCGGCGACCCCGGCGGAGCGGAGGCCGTGATGTTCCTGGGAATGCATGCCGCCTCGGGTACGGACGGCTTTCTAGCCCATACGCTCACCTCGAGGATTTCCTCGATTGTGGTGAACGGCCGCCTTTTGAGCGAGGTGGAGCTGTTCGCGGCTTCCCTCGCCCCTTACGGTGTGAGGCCCGTTTTCTTTTCGGGCTGCCCGGTGGCCTGCCGGAACGCCGAGGAGGCCGTCCGCGGAATCCAAACATTCCCCTTCCCAAAGGGTGCGCCGCCCCCGGATGTAAGTGCCTGGCGCAAGGGGCTTGCGGAGGCCGCAGTCGCCGCCCTTTCGAATCTTTGCACCTCCCCGTTCCAGCCGCCCGGCCCCGTCCACGCTGCAGTCACTCTGCGGGACGGCCCGGATGCGGCGCGCAAAGCAGCTCTTCGGTGGGGTTTCCATTTCGAAGGCGGCCGGATCCTACTCCGGGCTCAGGAAATGAACCAGCTCTACCTCCAACTCATCCGCCTGTGTTACCTGACACCGGCCATCGAGAAGATCCTCCCGTGGGCGCTCCCTGCCTACAATCTCTGGGGGCGCCTCGGATGCCTGTGGGCGAGGCGGGTCAGCACGCGGTCGGAAGCGCCGCCCTGATGAAGCCCGGGGCGCCGCCTGCCGCCGCTCCCAACCGGAAAAGGCCCGGTGAGCGGCTGCCCGCGGACTGCCTCTGCAGCCTGAGGAGCCTGCACTACGGCGGCTCCGGCGCAAAGTTCGGTCGCACCGCTGGGAACGGAACAGCTTTCCGGTCGACAAAACCCCTTTGACAAGCCCCGGCGTCCGCATGCAAAATAGCGGGTCGAGTGCGTGCGGCGCATCGTCCTTCCGGCCGAGTGCCACGAGAAGGACCGGTGCCTTGGTGAGGGTTCCATCCGGATAGGGTCTTATTGGCTGATCTCAGTGTCAGTCTGCACGTTTGCTTGTGAGACGACCTGCCGATCGCCTCACAAGCAAACGCTTGATTTCCTTCATGTTGACAAGCCGGAACCCGCCGCGAAGCAGTGGGGCTTTGCACGCGAAGTGGGTGAAAAAACCGGGTCCAACCCCGGAGGGGTGGGACTGCGCACGCGAGACGTGTGAGGAAAAATCTTCATTTCATGATCGGAGACTCTGTTCTGCCGGGAAATCCTTTCCGGTTAGACACGACCTGGAAACAGCGCCAAACACCCGCCTGAAGAGTCCGGCGGGTTCAAAAACGGTAAGACCCCGAACGCCCGGGGTATTTCTCTGGAGGGCCAGACATTGACGGACATTCAAGCGATCACCGAGCACGTCGAAAAGGAAAGCATCCTGCTGCGCCGGATCCTCGCCGAGGCCGAAAAGGTGGTGGTGGGACAGAAATCGCTGATGGAACGGATGCTGATCGGGCTGCTGTGCGAGGGGCACCTCCTCCTCGAAGGCCTTCCCGGGCTTGCGAAAACCACGGCGGTCAAGACCCTGGCCGCGACGATCCGCACGAGTTTCCAGCGGATCCAGTTCACGCCCGATCTGCTCCCGGCGGACATCCTGGGGACTCAGATCTACCGGCCGGACAGCGCCTCCTTCGAAATCCGGAAGGGCCCCCTCTTTCACAACATCATCCTGGCGGACGAGATCAACCGGGCGCCGGCGAAGGTGCAAAGCGCGCTTCTCGAGGCCATGCAGGAGAGGCAGGTCACGATCGGCGAAACGACCTTCGTCCTGGGGCGGCCTTTTCTGGTCCTCGCCACCCAGAACCCGATCGAGCAGGAAGGCACCTATCCCCTGCCGGAGGCGCAGATAGACCGGTTCATGCTCAAGATACGGGTGGACTATCCGACGGCCGAGGAAGAAAAGGAGATCCTTCTCCGGGCCTTCCACAGCCCCGAAGAGGCCGTCGAGGGCGTTCTGGACACCCTGCGGCTGGACAAGGCCCGTGAGGTGATGGCCGCCATCCACATGGAAGAGAAAATCGTGGACTACATCGTACGCCTCACGCGGGCGACGCGCAGGCCGGCGGACTTCGGCCTGGACTTCGCCTCCATGATCCACTACGGGGCATCGCCGAGGGCCTCGATCTGGCTCGCGCAGGCGGCCCGCGCCCACGCTTTTCTGCAGGGGCGCGGCTACGTCACACCCCAGGACGTGAAGGCCCTCGCTCCGGATGTCTTCAGGCACCGCATCCTTCTCAGCTACGAAGCGGAGGCCGAAGGGAGGACCACCGACGACCTGATCCAGGTCCTGCTTGAACGCATCGAGGTCCCTTGAGATGCTGCCCGAGGACGTCTTCCAGAAGATCCAGCGGTTTCATTTTCGCACGAGCCGCCTGGCGAACGACCTGTTCGCCGGGCAATACGAGAGCGCCTTCAAGGGCCAGGGGATGGAATTCGCGGAGGTCCGGGAGTATCAGCCCGGCGACGACATCCGCGCGATCGACTGGAATGTCTCGGCCCGCTTCGGCCGCCCCTACGTGAAGGTCTTCCACGAGGAGCGGGAACTCACCGTCCTCCTGCTTCTGGACCTCTCGGGCTCCCACCTTTTCGGGACACGGAGGAAGTTCAAGCGGGAGCTCCTCGCGGAGACCGCCGGCATGCTGGCCTTCCTGGCCATCCGGACCAACGACAAGGTCGGGGCGCTCCTTTTCAGCTCCCGTGTCGAAAAGTTCATCCCGCCCAAAAAGGGCGCGGCTCATGTCTGGCGCCTGATCAAAGAGATCTTCACCTATGAACCCCAGGAGCCGACCACGAGCCTCGAAGCGGCCCTCTCCTACCTGAACCGCGTCGTCAAGCGCCACGCCATCGTCTTCCTGATCTCGGACTGCTGGGATTCCGGCTTCGAAAGGCCCCTGCGCCTCACCGCCCGCAAACACGATCTGACGGTGCTCCGCGTCTCCGATCCGGCCGAAGAAAAGCTCCCCGATGTCGGACGCATCCATCTGCGCGACCCGGAAACCGGCGAAACCGTGCTGATCAACACCCGCAACCGCACCCTCCGAAAACGCTGGGAGGCCGCCCGCCGGGAACGGCTCGCCGCCCTCCGCTCGCTCTTCCAGCGGACCGGCGTCGACGAGGTCGTGCTCTCGACCGACGGTCCCGTGGTCGAACCCTTGGCGCGCCTCTTCGACAGGCGGAGGCTGAGATCATGATCCGCACCTGCCGGAGCGGTCCCTGCCGCCGATCGCCTTCCCGGCGAAGGCTGATCCTGCGGTCCGCGGCCTTACGGCTCCTGCCGCTGCTCGTGCTCGCGGCCATCCTCCTGCAGCGGCCCGCGCCGTCCGCAGCCTCTGCCCAGGGGCATGCCGCCGCAGTCCCCCCGGAGCCGGCGCTGGAAGCCTCCCTCGACCGCTCCCCGGCCGCCTTCGGCACACGCATCACCTTGACCCTCCACACCCGTCTGCCCGCAGGGGCGAGACTTCCGACTCCACCCCGGATCAGCGGCCTGGAAGGCCTGACAGAATGCTCCCGCCGCATCGAGGCCGACCGGATCACCCTGACCTTCCTGGTGGACCAGCTGGATACCTGGCGGACCGGACCGCTCCGTCTCGATTACGAAGATGCGGACGGCACCCTCCGGACCCTTTCGGCCCCGCCGGCCTCCGCCGAGGTGCTCTCGGTCCTCGGCGGCAAACCCGAGGAGGCGCAGCCCCGGCCGATCGCAGGCATCATCCCCGGGCGCGCGGCCTGGATGAAGGCCCTGCCGTGGGCCGGCGCCGCGCTGGCCCTGGCCGCGCTAGGGGCCGGGCTCGTCTGGTGGCTCAGAAAACGGCGTTACAGGGACATCGCGGCCGATGTCCTTCCGCCTCCGCACGTCCGGGCCCTGGCGGACCTGCAGGCCTTGGCTGCCTCAGGCCTCTACGAATCGGGTGCCGTCAAGGCCTTCTATTTTCGTCTCTCCGAAGTCGTCAGGCGCTACGTGGAGGACATCCGGGGCTTTCCGGCGGCGGAGATGACGACGGAGGAGATCGCACGCCAGCCCCTGTCCACCTTGGAGCGGGACCTCCTCCCGCTCCTCCGTCAGGCCGATCTGGCCAAGTTCGCCGGTCACCGGCCGACGCCCGCAGCGAAAGAGGCCGCCCTCGAAGCGGTCCAGGGCTACATTCACCAGACCTCGCCGGCGCCGGAGGCCACGCCATGATGTTTCGCTTCGCGGCCCCGCTTCTCCTGAGCCTCCTCCTGGGCGTGGCCCTCTGGCTGGCCGCGGCCGGCCGGCGCACACCGCCCCGCGTCACCTATTCCATGACCTCGGATCTGGCCCGCCTGGCCGGCGGAGGCGCCAAGGTGAGGGTCCATGTTCCGCGCCTCCTTCGGGCCGCCGCCCTGATCCTTCTGGTCTTTGCCGCCGCCCGGCCCCAGTTCTACAATGTCTCCCGCGAGGTCCGCTCCCCGGGGGTCGATATCGTGCTGTGCCTGGACACCTCGGGGTCCATGCAGGCCCTCGATTTCACCATCGGCGACGAACCGGTCACGCGCCTCGAAGCCGTCAAAAGCGTGGTCGCCGATTTCATCGAGAGGCGGGAATCCGACAGGATCGGCCTCGTGGTCTTCGGCGCCGAGGCCTTCACCCAATCCCCCCTCACCATGGACAAGGGCCTCCTGCTCAAACTGGTCGACCGGATGGCCGTCGGGATGGCCGGGGATACGACGGCGGTCGGATCCGCCATAGCGGTGGGCGGCAAACGGCTGCGCGACCTCGAGGCCAAGACCCGCCTCCTGATCCTCCTCACCGACGGGCGGAGCAACGCCGGGGAGATCCCCCCGGAAACAGCGGCCGAGGCCGTTCGGGCTTTGGGGATCAAAATCCACACCATCGGCGTCGGCGGCCTGGGTCCAGCCCCCTTTCGGGTCAACACCCCGTTCGGCCCCCGCATTGTCCATGAGAACGTGGATCTCGATGAAGAGACCTTGGAAAAGGTGGCCCGAATCGGAGGCGGGAGGTATTTTCGTGCCGCCGACAGCCAGGGGCTTGCCGAGATCTACGATGTGATCGATCAGGAAGAAAAGACGGAGGCGACCGTGAAGGAATTTTTTCACTTCAGAGACCTCTATCCCTACCTGTTGATCCCGGCCATCCTGCTGATCCTGGTCGAGCTCATTCTGACCGCCACGGTCTGGAGGGTCCTCCCATGAGCTTCGCCCACCTGTCAGCCCTTTACTTATTTTGGCTGGTGCCTCTTGCGGCCTTCCTGATCGCCGTCAGACACCGCCGTACGGCAAGGGCCCTCGAACAGATCGCCGACCCGCCTCTGCTGGCCAGGATAGCCGGGACCGCCCTCCCCGGCCGAAGAGGGTTCAAGGCCTTCCTGCTCCTCGCCGCCATCGCCCTGATGCTCCTGGGCCTCGCCGGCCCGCGCTGGGGAAGCCGCTACGAGGAGGTCGAGCGCAAAGGCGTCGACCTGATGTTCGCGGTGGACGTCTCCCGCAGCATGCTGGTGGAGGACATCCAGCCGAACCGGCTCGAACGGGCGCGCAGAGAGATCCTCGACTTCATCGACGTGGCGACCGGAGACCGCGTCGGCCTCACGGCCTTTGCCGGCGCCGCCTTCACGCAATGCCCGCTGACCCTCGATTACGAGGCCCTCAGGATGTTCCTGCACGCCCTCGGGCCCGACCTCCTGCCGGTCCCGGGCACCGACCTCGGGGCCGCGATCGAAACCGCCGCATCGGCCTTCGACGGGCGCGATCACACCGACAAGGTGATCATCCTCATCACTGACGGGGAAGACCATGAGAGCCGTGGGCTCGAAAGCGCGAAGGCGGCGGCGCAAAACGGCATCAGACTTTTTGTGTACGGGATAGGGGATCCCACGGGGGGCCCGATTCCCGCTGACGAGGGGGGAGGCTTTCTGAAAGACCAGGACGGAAACCTCGTCCTATCGAAACTCGATGAAGACGGCCTGCGCCGCATGGCGGAGGCGGCCGGGGGGGCCTATGTCCGCTCGGTGGCCGGGGATCTCGACCTGGACCTTCTCTACTTCGAAGGCATCAAGCACCGCACCGAAGCCCGCACCCTGAAAAGCGGAAAAATCAAGGTCCAGGATGAACAATTCGCGATCTTCCTGGGCTTCGCCGCCTTACTTCTGATCGTGGAGGGGCTGATCCCGGAGCGGAGGACCCCCTGATGGAATCGACCCTTGTCTTGCAGAAGAAACCTGGGTCATTTTCTGGCTCGAGCAAGCGCCGGGTGAAGCATTCCGGTCATTCGAGGCCGCTCTGCCGTTTGGCCCTGGTCAACGTCCTGGCGATCCTCTTCCTCTTCGGTTCAGGAGCTGTCTCCCATGCCCAGGACGCGGACGAACTCTACCGCACCGGACGCTTCGAGGAGGCGCAAGAGCGCTATGCCGCCCTCGACATGGACCATCCGAAGTCCCTGCACTACCGCTACAACCGGGGCTGCGCCGCGTTCCAGGCCGGCGACCTGGAAGCGGCGGCTGCTGCCTTCCAAAGCGTCCTGCGACGCACCGAGGATCCCTCGCTGCGCGCCCGTGCGGCCTACAACCTTGGCAACGTCGCCCTGAAAAACGGGGACTTCGCCTCCGCCGCCGGATATTACCGGGATGTGCTGCGGCTCGACCCGGATCATGAAGACGCCCCCCACAATCTCGAACTCGCTCTGCGCTCGCTCCGAAAACAAAAGGAATCGGGAAACCCGGAGGACGAGCGGCCGCAGGGGGGGACGGAAGGCCAAAACCCGTCTCAAGGAGAAGGAAACTCCGATCAGGGGCCGCCCGATGAATCGACCGATAAGCCTACAGAAACGAAAGGATCGAATTCGAAAGAGGATCCGGGTGAGGCCCCCGGCAGCGCCGAAGACGGGCCGGCGGACAAGGCCGGGGAAAGTCCTCCTCAGCAGGCGCCGCCTGAAGAAACTCGACAGTCGGAGGATCCTGATCGGAAGCCTCACGATGCAGGCGAGGCTCAACCAGCGGAAAACCGGCAGCCGACTCCTGAAGGGGACCTCTGCCTTCGGGAGGACCTTCAGGAGCCTCCTACCCCACGGGACACGGCGCCCCGGTCGGCTGCCGCTATGGACCGTGAGAAGGCCCGGGCCCTTCTGGACAACGTCAGGGAAAACCCCGGCAGAGCGCTCCGCTTCCAGATCCCGTCCCGCAGGGGAAGCGGGGCGGCATCGGGAAAGGACTGGTAGGAATGACGCATCTTTTCAGAATCGCGGTCATGCTTGTCGCCTGTCTATGGGTGTCCGGCGCTCCTGCAACCGGATTCGCCGAGGAGTCTGCACTTTCCATCCATCTGGATCGCCGTGAAGCGACCCTCAACGACACCCTCAAACTGACGGTCCACATCGCCGGTGCCGAGGATACCCCGCGCCCGGCAGAGATCCCGGGCCTCGAAGACTTCGTCGTGACCAGCGGGGGAACCTCGAGCCAGATCCGGATGGATCACACGGGCGTCCTCAAGAGCTCAGAACATGTTTACTTTATTCAACCAAAAAAGACCGGCCGTTTCACCATCGGGCCGGCCAGCCTCACGATCGACGGCATCCAGCATACGAGCAACATTCTGACGCTGACCATCGAATCTCCTTCAGGCAATGACCAAACCTCTTCGGGGCCTGTTTTTCTCACGGCCGAACTCGACCGGCCGCACGTATACGTTGAACAGAGCGCAGTCTACGTCCTCCGGCTCTATCTCAAGGCCAGGGCCGGAGACCTGTCCCTCGTCCTGCCGGAGTCGGACCATCTCTCGTTCCAGCAGCTCGGGAAACCATCGGAATACCGCACGACGATCGAAGGTGAACCCTGGCAGGCCGTCGAGGTCCGTTACGCGGTGACCCCATCGGCCCCTGGCCGCTACGCAATCCCCCCGTCCCGGATCCGGATGACCCTCTATGAAGCAGGCCGGAACCCGCGGCGCGGCTTTTTCGATGACCCCCTCTTTTCCTCTAGCCGAGGAAGGCCTGTGACGGTTCGCTCCGGCCCCGTCGAACTCCAGGTCTCCCCGCTTCCGGAGGATGGGCGGCCCGGCCGGTTCAGCGGCCTGGTCGGGGATTTCCGGATGCAGGCCCGGCTCGATCCCGCCTCCCTGAGGGCGGGGGAGTCCGCAACCTTGACGGTCACGATCGAGGGGCGCGGCAACGCTCAACGAATCCCCAATCTGAGTCTGCCGGCGATCGAACATGTAAAGACCTACGGCGACCAGCCTTCGCTGGAATATCGCGACGGGGGCGAGGTCCCGGAGGCTGTGAAAACCATGAAATGGGCCCTGGTCCCGGAAAGGCCCGGCCGCTATGCCATCCCGCCGCTCGCGCTCGACTTTTTCGATCCGTCCGCCGGCCGGTACCGCACGATCGAAGCCCCGCCTCTGGCGCTGGAGGTTTCGCCCGGCAATCAAGCGGAAGCGGGATCGCAGATTACGGCTATCCGAACGTCCCCGCCGCCCGAAGACGGAACGGGGCCCGCTGCGCTGGGGCAGGACATCCTGCCTGTGCACACCGCCCCCATCACCCTGTCCAGTGGAGACCGGCTACCGCCGAACCCCCTGCACGCGGGCCTGGTCCTCCTCGGCCCCGCCCTGGCCGTCGGGGTAGCGGGCATCGTGGTCCGCCTCCGTCAGCGGACCAGCCGGGCGGCATCCCGCCTGCGGGCTCGCAAGGCCGCCCGCCGGTTTTTTGCACGCTTCGGGAACGGCGGCCTCTCCGCCGAAGAGCTCGCGGCCGCCTTGCGGGATTATCTGAACGACCGATTTCAGCTCGCTCTGGGGGTCCTGACGCCCCATGAAGCGGCTGCGATCCTCGAAGGCCGCGGGGTCCGAAAAGATCTTGCCGCGCGGTTCAGCGCCCTCGCGGCCGAAGTCGATGGGGCCCTTTACACCGGAAAGCGACAGACCGCCACGGGCACCCGGGAAGACATTCCGGACCTGATCAGGCAGATCGAAAAGGAGTTGCCGTGAGACGTTCGACAGCTTGCGCCCTGATCTTTGCGCTGCTCCTGCCGGCCGGTTTTTCGACCGCAGCCGACACGATCCAACAGAGCCCGGATGAGCGCTTTTACGCCGCGAATCAGGCCTATCGCGAAGCCCGCTTCGCCGAGGCGGCCCGAGGATACGAAGCGCTGATCCACGAAGGATGGCGGACCGGCGACATCTATTTCAACCTCGGCAACGCGTACCTGAAGATGGACAAGCCAGGCCGCGCGATTCTCCATTACGAACGGGCGCGCGATCTGATCCCCCGCGACCCCGATCTGGTGCACAATCTGGAGTTCGCCCGTGATCGGCTGGTCGATCCTCCCAGCGAACCAAAGGGTTCCCTGCAGGCGGTTTTTTTCTGGCTGGGCGCCTTCTCTCTGGGAGAGGTTTTCTGGGGATTCGCCGTCATCAACGCCCTCTTCTGGGGCATCGTTCTGCTGCGCTTCTGGGTCTCGCGGGAATGGCTCTATTACCTTTTCATGGCCTTCGGGGTCCTCTGGCTCGTTGTCGGCCTGTCCCTCGCGCTGAAATGGCATGCGGCCGCAACCGACCGCCGGGCGGTGGTCCTGGTGCCGGAGGCCGGCGTCCTGGCCGGGCCGGCAGAGGGGGACACCGTGCTTTTCCCTCTGCGTGAAGGAGCGATCCTGGAAATGGAGCGATGCGAAGGCGGCTGGGCTCTCGTCCACCTTTCCGACAAGAAGCGGGGCTGGATCCCGCTGGAGCAGATCGAGGCCATCCGCCCGTGATCCGTTCGGATCGACCTCCGGGAAGCAGACGGCCTGCTGTTCCTGGTCCAGCGGCCGGCCTTGGACAAGGCATATTCCGGCGGTTGCCGCCCCTCTCCGGAGGCAGGCCCCGCATACGGATTCTTCCCCTGTCCAAGACCGTCAAGATTTCGCCGCAACCGAGGTCCTTTCCGGAAGCGGCCTTACAGAGCAGGCCTTTCCTTCGGCCGGTTCCGGATTGAAACCAGTTCCGGATTGACCCCTGCAGCCTATTTGGCTATCCTCCAAAAGGACGTCGTTCCGCCTCACTCGATCCCAGACCCTGCTCACCCCATCCAGCCGCAGCCTGGCGCATCCGCCTGGTTTCGAGGTTGGATTCGTGCGTCTCAGGCCGCTGTCGAGGCCTTCGCGGGCCTGAAAGATCACGGTCATACCCGAAAAGGCGTCGAAATCTTCAGGACGGCTGTCTGCGCCGCGCAGCCTCGACGTGTTGGCATAGATCGGTTGAAGGAAAGCGGAACAGGAAAAGCAAGCAATCCTTCACGCAAGAAGCTGCCTGCAGAAAGACCGCCCGGACGGCGGTGCCGCTGCCGGTCCGCACGGCGGCCGAGAGGCCCGGTTCCGGATCTAAAAATAACTAAAAAGGACGCGCATGCAATCACCTGCTTCCTCGGCAAACGAAGGCGCCAGCCGTTTCACCGCCTATCTGGGCCCGGTCCTCTTTCTGACGGGCATGTTCTTCATCAATTTCCTGTCCCGCATCATCTTCGCGCCGCTGCTGCCCACGATCGAACAGGATTTGGGCATCGGGCACGCGGACGCGGGATCGCTTTTTCTCTTGGTCTCCCTCGGCTATTTCACCACGCTGCTCGCCTCGGGGTTCATATCCGCCCGCATCCTTCACAGACGGACGATCATTCTCTCCGCCGTATGCCTGAGCGCCGCGCTTTTCTCCATCGCTTCGAGCCAGGGCCTTTGGGGCATCCGCCTCGGGCTTTTCGTCGTAGGAATGGCCGCCGGTCTGTACCTGCCATCCGGGATCGCGTCCATTACCGCCCTCGTAAGCCCGAGGCATTGGGGAAAGGCCCTCGCAATCCATGAACTGGCGCCCAACGGGAGCTTCGTGCTGGCGCCCCTCCTTGCCGAACTCCTGCTTCAGTGGCTTTCCTGGCGGAATGTGGTCATCGCCTTGGGGGCCGCCACGCTCCTGTCGGCGGCGGCCTTTTCCCGCTTCGGAAGGGGGGGAGATTTCCCCGGCAAGGCCCCGAGCTTCTCGGCCTTCAAGGACCTCCTCGTCCTCTCCGATTTCTGGGTGATGATCCTTCTTTTCACGCTTGGGCTGGGCGCCACCATGGGAGTCTATACCATGCTTCCCCTCTATCTGGTGGCGGAACACGGCATGGATCGCAGTGTGGCAAACAGCCTGATCGGCCTTTCGCGCATCCTGAGCATCGGCATGGCCTTCGTCGCCGGGTGGGCCTGCGACCGGCTGGGGGCCAAACGCACCCTGAGAACGGTCTTCATTCTGACCGGCCTGACGACCCTTCTGCTCGGCCTCGCCCCGGGCCGTTGGCTCATCGTCGTGATCTTCGTGCAGCCCCTTGTGGCGGTTTGCTTCTTTCCGCCGGCCTTTGCGACCCTGTCCGCCATCGGTCCCCCCAGCACGCGCAATATCGCTGTTTCACTGACCATTCCCGCCGCATTCATCATGGGCGGAGGCTGCATCCCTCTTCTGATCGGCATGCTGGGGGACAGCGGGCGTTTTCCCGCCGGTATGATGATCACGGGGGCACTGGTCCTGACCGGGACCTTGTTGGCAGGCCTTTTGAAGATCCAGGGGGAAGGAAAGGCGGGGTGAAAAAGACGGCGGGGCAAAGCGATCTTGTCCTGCGGAGCGTTCCACACGGAGGGCCTCAGGGGCGGGTCCCCGTTTCTTCACCCCCTGCCGGTGCTCCGTCCCGCCCCTGCGGGAAAGGGTGCCGCACCCCCTCTCTGGTTCAAGAGCGGACGCGAAGCAAGCCGCCGCACCTGCAGGTCGTACCCGCCCGGTCCGAGGCTTCAGGGAATTCCATCATCGGGCCGCGGCATGCGCCTTCATGACCAGCGCCTCCCCGGGGATTTTCGCCGTTTCACCGGACGAAGACAAATACTGCCGGACCCCCCATGCCAGCGTCTCGACAGTGTTCTGAAAACGCTCCTCGTCAGGGTCCAGAAGGGTGAACCGGAAACCATTCAGCTCGGAATTGAAAGAGGTCAAAGGCACGACACACAGGCCGGTTGCGGCCAGCAGATAGTAGACGAAGCGTTTGTCGAGGGCAACGCCGGGGGCCTCGACCAGTTCATCGATGAGTTCCCGGATGTCTTCATTCTGTAAAGGCAAAGACTGCCGGCCATTCAGTAAACCGGGCTCGAAAACGACGGACATATAGAACGCGCCCTTGGTCCGATTCACCACCACGCCCGGAATCGCGCTCAACCGCTCGTAGGCCAGATCGGAAAACCGCTGATAGCGCCGGCGGCGGCTTTCCAGGTACACCGGATATTCCGGGTGGCGATAGATGTCGGGGATGGCCTTCTGCGGCAGGGTCGTGGAGCAGACCTCGACCATCTTGGCGTTCAGGATACTCCGCGTGTAGGCGGCGAAATCGCGGTCCCGGCCTCCATTGTAAACCTCGATCCAGCCGCAGCGGGAGCCCGGCCAGGGGAGTTCCTTGGAAACGCCTTTCATGGCGAGACCCGGGACATCTCCGATCACCTCGACAAGCGGCAGCGTCCGATGCCCTTCAAAGACCAGATTCTGGTAAATCTCATCCGCAATGATGAACAGATCGAACTCTTTGGCGATGTGCACGATTTCCATCAGGTCTTCATCCGTGTAAACCGCCCCGGTCGGATTGTCCGGGTTGATCACCAGGATGCCGGCTATGGTGGGGTTGTACCTGACCTTCTGGCGAAGCTCCCTCAGGTTGGGGCGCCAGTCGCGGTGCGGATCGAGCCCGTAGGTGATGGCCGGCAGACCGGCATGGGCCGCCTCCGAGGCCGAATGAGTCGTGTAGGTCGGAGAAGGCGTGATGATACGTGCGGTCCGGGCCAGGAACCCGTAGACCTTCGTAATGGCATCGCCCAGCCCGTTGAAGAAAATAATGTCCTCAGGAGCTATCCGGACCCCGCCGTGGCGATTGTTCTGCTCGGCCAGAAACTGGCGCGTCTCGAGAATGCCCTGGGTCGGACAGTAACCATAGGAGCAGTCCTCCATGGCCAAACGCGCCACGATCCGTTTCATCCACTCCGGGATTTTCTCCCCCTTGGCAACCGGATCACCGATATTCTCCAGGTTGATTTTCACGCCCAGCGCCTGAAGCCGCTCCGCCACACGGATGATGTTCCGGATCTCGTAGTTGAGTTCACCGGCGCCGATATGGATAATATGGGTTCGCATACCGTAATACCTTTTTCCTTTCCAGGAATGACAGGCCCTTCAATCGGAGATGCCTGCAAGGTTGATTCAAGGATCCACCAAAAACGGGGCAGCTCACCGCCTGCAACCCGATGACTGCTACCGGTTTGTGACAGAAGGCGATCAGGCGGTCAGCCTGGCAAAGTGCTCATTTTGCCCCCGAAAACGGGGCCGTCGAATGGAGTCGGCGCGCATTCATGATACCGACTCCAAATCGGTGCGCCCTGCCGGGCGCACAAAAAAAGGGCTGCGGCGCATCTGCCTACAGCCCTGAAACGATCTACCCTGCCAATCAAAGCGGATCTTCACCCCCCAGGACCGAAGGCCACCCGGCAGTCATAGCCGCGGCGGCCCGGCTAGCCAGCTCCGCCATCATGATCGTTGGGGATAAAAGATCCGTTCGTTCCATCGGTTCTTCGTGCTCACACTAAAATTTTCACTACTTGAGTCAGAAAGCGTAAGACAATGCTGAATGCCTGTCAAGACAAAATTTTGGCCTCTCGAAACGATTTTTCCGCAGCCTGCCGGCGGGTTTTTTCAAGAGGTCATCAACCTTACCATTCATTCGGAAATGATTTCCCGGTAGAACCCGGTCTCCAATCCGGAAATGGGGATTTTTCTTCACACCCTTCGGGTGCTCAGTCCCACCCCTGCGTGGCGGGTCCCGGTTTCTTCACACCTTCCGGATAGCTGAACGAGCCATCTTGACATGCTCGTTTTTGTTGATTATGGTTGCACTTATTTTTGACGCAATTAAACCTAAAAGAAATGCCTTCCATGAAAGAAGATCTCTCTGCTCCCATCATCGAAAGCATGAGCGACGGACTTCTGGTGTTGAATGCCCGGGGGTACATCGTTCACTCCAACCCGGCTGCGCTCGAAACGCTGAACATTCAACCGGAAGAGCTGTTCAGCAAGACGTACCTGGAGCTCTTCATGGAGGAGCAGGAAAACGACGCCTTCAACGACATCCTGTTCGAAGGCATCCAGAAGCGGGAGACCCGCCGCTATCAGGAGGTCCTCTTTCGCCGCAGGGACGGACGGCTGCTCGATCTTGCGGTGACTACCTCTTTCCTCGGTGTTTCCGACGACTCGCCTGAGGAACGGTGCATCGTGGTCGTGTTCAAGGACATCACCGAACTGAAATCCCTGGATCGTGCCCGTAAACGGGTCCTGGCGCACCTCTCCCATGAGTTGAAGACCCCTTTGTCGATTGTCCTGGCCTCCTTCAAACGCCTCGTCCGACCGGGGGATGAAAAAGCGGCAGACAGGGTCCAACGCAATCTCGATCGACTGCTGTCCATTCAGATGGAGGTCGAAGACATCGTCAAAGGCCGTCCACTGGCGCAGTCCTGCAGTTTGTCGCCATGGGTCGATCAGGCCCTCGACCTGATAGAACTTGTCGCCGAGGAAAACCCTGAGCAACGCCGTGCCCTGGATCTGATCCGGGAACGTATCGAGCAGGATTTCCGGTTCCGGACCCCGGCGGCGGGTCCTGTGCCGATCTCGGACATCCTCCATAAGACCGTCCGCATCACGCGTGAAAAGGCTGCTGCACGCGACGTGGAGATTGAAGAAGAAATCCCGGGCGACGCCCTCGTCACCATCGACCCTCTCGTGATCGAGAAGGTCCTGACAGGAATCCTGCGCAACGCCGTCGAAAACACGCCGGACGGGGGAAGGATCCGTGTGCTGGTGGAGATCATCCCCGATGCAGCCCGCATCAGCGTCACCGATACAGGGACAGGCATTACGGCCGAAAGCCTGAAACAGATCTTCGGCGGTTTTTATCACGCCAGGGAAACCGAACTCTATTCCACCAGGAGCCCCTACCTGTTCGGCGCCGGAGGCAAAGGGCTCGACCTCCTGCGAACCAAGATATACGGAGAAATGTTCGGGTTCCTGATCGAGTGCCAAAGCACCCGCTGCCGCTATATCCCCGATGAAAGAGATCTCTGCCCGGGCGCTGTGGACCGCTGCCCTCATATCGCCGACAGGGTGTCCTGCTTTCAGTCGGGCGGTTCGACGTTTATCCTCACGCTTCCCTCTGTGAATACAATGCCTTCATCCCGCCCTGAGGCGGACGGCTCCGAGCTTTGATCCTCCGCAGCAAAAAAAGACGCCATTTTCGGCCTGGAAACTCCGTCCCACTGCATCGACCAATCGAACGAGCAGCCGGGTCCACAACCGCCAAACCTCAGGGAGTGGCTGCATGCAGAACCTGATGGCCGTTCTTTCATTTGCCATGGCCGTCATCGGCGGCCTCGCCGCCATGCTCGGCAGACCGCGCGACCGTCAAACACTCGCCGCGCTGGTGGGCTTTGCCTTCCTGATCTCCTTTTTCATACACATAGGGAAAGAGGCCGTCCTCATCCTACAAGGGGCCTGTCTTATCGCCTTCGCCTTGTCTTTGCTGGGTGGGGCCATCGCCATCTTCGGGCGTTCGCCCGAGGCCCGTACCGAGGCCATCACAACGGCTATCGTTTCGCTGGCAACCTCCATCCTGATTGTTTACCTCTACCTCTAACCGCCGAAACCAGCGGCGGCGGGCGCCTGCCGTCAGAAGCGCCGCGGGCACGGCTCCTCGCCCCGTCACCCGGGTCTTCAGTTGAATTGGATGTCGGGCTTCGGTTCCTCGGCCTGCTGGATCTCACCGTATTTTTCTTCGTATTTGCGCAGGTTGTCCTGGAGGGCGGCTGCAATCCGCTTCATATGCCCCGGACTGACGATGATGCGCGCGGTAACGGCGCCGGCTGGGGGCGCAACCATCAGGAAATCCATAATGAATTCTTCGCGGCTGTGCCCGACGGCCATGTTGTTGGAATAGACCCCTCCATAAAGACCCTGTGGAAAATTGATCTTGACTTCTTTCGGTGGCTGCGTCGCCATCATAGCCCTCCTCGCTCACTGATTCATGGATAACGTTATCGCTTTTCCACTCGGAAAAACGTTGTCGAGAAACACGCTCGGTCGATCCACCCCCCGGCTGTGCAGCGCCCTGTGAAACGCCGAGGCGGGGTTGCCCGGGTCCGTGACGACCGAACGCTCCGGCATCACAGGCGGAAGCGGAACCGCACGGACAGAGTCGCCTCAAGCCTGCCCCTTCGGTTGAAATTCCATCAGGAAACGAACCCTTTTCTGCCTAGTCTCCGGTTCATCGCCCTCACGAAACGATTTCGGCCACCGCCCTGACGGGCGATGCCTCCGCACGCACGATCCGGAGCGGAAAAAGATACACATTCATGGACCGGTGCAAGACAGCATCAAGCCCCCGCATCGATTCCACAATCAGGATGTCCCTCTCCTGGAGGGCGCGGTGGACATGGATATCCCCCACACTCATGACGTCGAATCCCACAAGACGGACACCCCGATCCGCGATCCACCGCATCTCGTCTGGGGTAAAGGGCGCCGCCGTTCCCCGGTCCTGAATATCCGCCCTAGGATCCTCCCCTGTATGCACCAGCAGGATCGGCGCATCGATCTCCCTCCATCCTATCTCCTCCCGCCGGATCGCCGCAGCCCGACCTCGGAAGACCTCGAGGGGGTAGTCGTCGAGGGTCTTCCCACCGGGTATGCTGTGCGAAGGGGCCTCGATATGGGTCCCGGCATGAAGACTCATACGGATGAAGTGAACCGTCCAGCCTTCTCCCGTCGATTCCGGCGCCTCCAGAACGTCTATTCGGGTCGCCGGATCCCCAGGGTAAACCGGCATGCCTTCTTCAATCTCGAGCGACAAATCGATAAGCGTCGTCACCTGATCTTCTCCTGTCGCAGCCAACCGGCCGCCTGACCCTGCCCAGCCCTCTGCTGGAATGCCGTCTCCTGGAACAAAAAGCCTCAAAAGGAGGACTGAACTTGACCTCGCGTCCTGCTGCGTTTATAAAGAAAGAGCATTCTGCGTTCATATGCGCCTCGCACCGCCTGCCGGATTTATCTCCATCAAACAGGCCCATCGACGTCCAGCCTGAGCGGCGAGGGACAGCTGTTTTTTCAAGCGCCACTGCGTCTCGTCGCCAAAGCCTTGTCAGGAAAGGTATCCATGTCATATCAGGTCGCACAGGAAGTTGTTGCCCATTGCCCCAGTTGCAAGATAGATCTCATGCACGTCATCGTCGCCCTCGACAGGCAGAGGATCGTAAGGGTCATCTGTCTGACGTGCCGCAAGGAACATGCTTACCACCGCCCGCACGAAGGTGCAACCCCGGAATCACGGGTGAAAAAGCCGAGGACACCGGTCCGAAAACGGCCGGATCCCGAATCGGTCAAGTGGCAGGAGCAATGGGCCGCGCATCCCGACGCCGTTCCCAAGCCCTATTCCATCCAGTCCGTCTTTTCCTCCGGGGACGTGTTGGAACACCCCGTCTTCGGCATCGGCTTCGTCACCCGCATCGTCGAACCAGGCAAGATGGAGGTCCTCTTCCGGGAAGGACCGAAGCGGCTGGCCTTCGATCGAGGGTAAAATCATCGGTCCCGCCCGGCGGAGGCAGCCTTCGCTCTCGACTCGCGGGTGCAGGGACGCAACCTCCCTCCGGGCGGGCACAGAGCCCGGATGGTTTGACTTCCCGATATAAACGTTTATATTGAATATATTTGGATCGTTCGATTCCGCACCTGCAAAATAGGAACCGGAGGATCACTCAGCCCGGCAGGTGGTTGCAGCCTGTCCGTGCGGCGGCACAGACTGAAAGCCAAGGCCGTTCCGTCATAGACTTCCGGCCGGCGGACTGGATTTTGAGGAGGACCATACGATGGATTGCACAACCGAACAAGACGGGATGCACTATGAAGGCAGCTGTATCCGACCCCCCAGCGAGGCCTACAGCATTCTGCTGCAGGTGACGACCGGCTGCTCCCACAACAAGTGCACCTTTTGCGGCACCTATAAGGACAAACGTTTCAAGATCAAGGACGACGACATCATCCTGAGCGACATCCTGTTCGCCTCCAAGTACATGAAGCGGCAGGACAAGGTCTTCCTGATGGATGGCGACGCCTTGATCATTCCCCAGAAACGCCTCATGTGGATTTTGGACCGTATCCGGGAGCATCTACCCTGGGTAAAACGGGTCGGGGCGTACGGAAACGCCAAAAGCATCAAGATGAAATCCCCGGAGGAGCTGATCGCTTTGCGCGAAAACGGCCTCGGGATCATCTATCTCGGGGTGGAAAGCGGCCATGAGGAAATCCTCGAGAAGATCTGCAAGGGAACGACGGCACAGAACCTGATCGACATGGGCAGGAAGGTCAAAGCGGCCGGGATGAAGCTTTCCGTCACGGTCCTGCTGGGCATCGCCGGCCGGGAGAAATCCCTGGAACACGCCCGCGCTACGGGCAGATTGCTGAGCGCCATGGATCCCGATTATATCGGCGCCCTCACCGTCATGCTCATCCCCGGCACCGTTTTGTACGAGGAATACCAGCAGGGGCGCTTTGAACTCCTGGAGGAAAGTGAAACCCTCATGGAGCTGCGTGAAATGATCGCCGAGACGAATCTGACCCGGGGGCTTTTCTTCTCGAACCACGCCTCCAACTACCTGCCGGTCCGTGCACGGCTGCCCCGCGGCAAACAGGAAGCCCTCGACATTATCGATGCGGCGTTGAAAGGAGAAGTAGGCTTGCGGCCGGAGTGGATGCGCGCCTTGTGATCCTCTTCACGGATTCGAAAACAGATCGTTTTTTGGAGTAAAAACCGTCAATCGGCCGATCCCGGCCGCGCGCTTCATTGTGTTCCGGCACCTTATCGTCCTCCGCATCCGAAACGAGCTCGAATGCGGAGGACGTTTCATGAAGAGGCTATTCGAAGATGGCCTGCACGAAGTCCCGGGGGACAAAAGGCCTGAGATCATCCATCCTCTCCCCTATGCCGATCAATTTGATGGGTATGGCAAGCTGTTTCGATATACCCACGACAATCCCGCCTTTCGCGGTGCCGTCGAGTTTGGTGAGGACGATGTGGGTCACTCTTACAGCCTCATTGAAAAGCTCCGCCTGCGAGATGGCGTTCTGCCCCGTCGTGGCGTCCAGAACCAGCCAGACCTCGTGAGGGGCACCGGGTAGTTTCTTGCCGATGACGCGGTTGATCTTCTGAAGTTCTTCCATCAGATTCGTCCGGGTGTGCAGTCGGCCCGCCGTATCGATCAACACCACATCCGCCTTCCGGCCGATGGCCGCCGCCACACCGTCAAAGGCGACCGCCGAGGGATCGGCCCCTGTCTGCTGCTTGATCACAGGAACCCCGGCACGCTCCCCCCATATCGACAACTGCTCGACAGCAGCGGCCCGAAACGTATCGGCCGCCACCAGTATCACGCTCTTCCCTTCGCTCCGGAAACGATGCGCCGCCTTGGCGATCGTCGTCGTCTTCCCCACCCCATTGACACCCACCACCATGATCACCAGCGGTTCGCCGGGCAGCGGAGCACCGTGCGGCCGGGGCGGAACCTCCAGGTAGGCCGAGATCATCCCCTTGAGGGCCTCTTTCAGCTTTTGGGGATCCTTGAGCTCCTTGCGGGCAACCTTCGCCTGCACCTCTGCGATCAGTTCCTGGGTCGTCGCCACCCCGATATCGGAGGTAAACAGGATCTCCTCCAATTCCTCCAGGAGGTCTTGGGTGATCTCTTTCTTCCCGAGGAACAGGCGGTCGAGTCTCCCGGTAAATCCGTTCCGGGTCTTTGAGAGCCCCGCCCTGAGCCTTGAAAAAAAACCCTCTTGATCCGACGGCGGAGACGGGTGGAGGGAGCTCTCCGGAACAACCTCCCCCCGGTCTACGGGTTGCTCTTTATCGTCTTGTTTCTTCGTAAAAAATTTAAACATGGTCGTTTAAACCCCTGGCTTGATCCTCGATCGCTTCCTATCCTCCAATCGGCTGTCGGACGGCAGCCGCTCTTTCGCCTCGCTCCGGTTGGACATTCCGGACGGCCTGGATGCCACCCGTAAAGGCTTATCATATACGCGAATGTTTCCAATCCAACAACAGGGAAGTTTCTTTACACCCTTCGGGTGCTCAGTCCCACCGCTTCGCGGCGGGTCCCGGTTTCTTTACACCCTTCGGGTGCTCAGTCCCAGCCTTTCGCTGGCAGGAACCCGGCAAGAGAATGCCCGCGGCCAGCCGGCCGAGCAGCCTTGGAGATTGCCGGCGCCACTGGAGCGGGCCGGCGGTGACCCCTCGGTTCAGTGCCGCCTCACCCTTTCCAGATCCACGGACACGAGCTTCGATATCCCGGCCTGCTCCATCGTAACACCGAACAGGCGGTCGCTGATGGACATGCTTTTCCGGCTGTGCGTCACCATGATGATCTGCGAAGCGCGTTTGATCTCGAGCAGCAGGTGGTTGAAACGGTCTACGTTCTCCTCGTCCAGGGGTGCATCCACTTCGTCGAGAAGACAGAAGGGGCTGGGTTTGATCATGTAGATGGCGAAGAGCAGGGCCATCGCCACCAGGGCCTTCTCTCCACCTGAAAGGAGCCCCATGTGGCTCAGCCGCTTCCCGGGCGGCTTCACCTCAACCAGGACGCCGCTATCGAGCGGACGCTCCTCGTCGGTGAGCTTCAACCCGGCTTCGCCGCCGTTGAAGAGGATGGGGAAAATCTCCTTCAGCTTGGCATCGACCTGGTCGAACGTCTCACGGAACCGCTCGAGAGAGGTCCGGTTGATCTTCCGGATGGCCGCCCGGAGGGAATCGATGGACTGGATCAGATCCTGCCGCTGTCCCTGGATGAAGTCGTACCGCTCCTTCAAGGCCTCATACTCTCTGATGGCCACGAGATTCACCTCGCCAAGGGCCAGACGCCGCGCCTTTTTTTCCTTGAGTTCGTTTTCCAGGTCGACCTTCGAAACCGTCTCCTGGAGATGCTCCCTGAAAACGGCGGCCAGATCCAGATTGAAGTTCTCCTGGACCTTTTCCACGAGGGCCTGCATCTGCAGTCGGATTTCGGAATGGGCCATCTGGAGGCGATTGATCCGTTCCCTGAGATCCTGTATCTCCCCCCTGATCCGCCCGGCGGCGGCCTCGCCGGTCTTGATTTCCTCTACGAACCCCTGAAAGGCGCGCTCCTTCTCCTCCATCCAGCCCTGCATCTCGCGCAGATCCGCGTAAGCCAATCCGAGTTCCCTGGCCACCGCCGCACGTCTTTCTTCGGCTCCGGCCTTCTTTTCCAGGCCTTCGGCCAGATCCTCGTCGATGCGCGCCAGGCGGCCGGCAGCCTCTTGCGCATAGGCATCCAGCCTCTCGATATCACGCAGGATCCCCCTGCGCTCTTCCCGCAGGAGCCGATCATCGCTTTCCGCCTGCGCGAAGGCCTCCTTCAGCCGATCGATCTCCTCCGCAGCCGCCTCGACCTCCGCCTTTTTCTCCTCGAAAGCCGCCTCCTCCCTGGCCTGACGGGCGGCGCACAGATCCAGGGCGGCCCTGACCTTTTCAAGTTCAGCCCGGTGCCTGATCAATTCTTTGTCCTTGCGTTCGAGGTCCTCGCTCACTCTTTCGGACATCCTTTGCAGCTGATCGACTTCCTGGCTCAGGCGGAAGACGGCCTTGTCGAGTTCGTTGCGCTCATCCCGCAGATCCCACCTGCGTTTGTCGAGGGCCTCGACCGCCATGCGCCGGTCCTCGACCTCCGTTTCGATCTGTTCAAGGCGTTCTTTCAAGCTCTCCGCACGGGTGCGCCCCGCATCGACCTGGGCCTTCAATTCCGTCATTTCCCGTTTGCGTGCGAGCAGCCCCTGGGTAACCCGCGAAAAGCGCCCCCCGCTGATAACGCCCCGCTCATCCACCATGTCCCCGTCGACCGTCACGAAACAGCAATCCTTCCCGTTTGCCTTCCAGGCCTTGAGGGCGGTTTCGAGGTCGTCCACCACCAGCGTCCGTCCCAGCAGGGTGCCAAAGAGCGGTACATATTTGTCGGGGCAGGAAATGAAGCTCACAAGGGGGTGGGCGCCGGGATACATCTTGCGGCCGTTGCCGTTCTCCCCGTTCAGGTCCTCGATCGGCACGAAGCTGCTTCGCCCCCGGTCCTCCTGCTTGAGATATTCGACCGCCTGACGTCCGTCCTCCTGCGTCGCGACGATCACGGACTGGAGGTTCTCCGCCAACACCGCCTCCACCGCCTGCTCATAGTGCGGCTGCACGTCGATCATGTCAGCGACCAGGCCGAGGATCCGGCCCTCCTTGTGCGGAGCGAGATCCTGCGCCCTCATGATGTTGCGGACGCCTTTCTGGTACCCTTCGTAATTGTCGAGAAGCGTCTGAAGGCTCCCAAGCCGGGTCTGGAAAACCGTCCACTCCTTTTCGGCCGTTTTGAACTCCGTCTCCACCCGCCTTCCAACCTGCTTGAGCTCATCCAGCAGATCGGTCTCCCCGGCGATGGCATCCTCGAGCTCCCGCAGCCGCTCCGCAACAGCCTCACGGGCAAGCGCCCGCGTCTCGGAGGCTGTCATGACCTTTTCCATCTTCTGGCTCAGTTCGCCTTTTTCCGTCTCCAGCCGCGAACGACGATCGACGATCTGCTCGATCGTCTTCTCCAGGTAGCCGGACTCCTGGCTGAGGCCCGCCCGCCGCTTGTCCCGCGACAGGATGTCCTCCCGGACCGCCTCGAACTCGTCCTTGAGCGTCTGGAAGGCCTCCCGGCGCGACTTCACGTGCTCGCGTCGACGGCCGAGTTCCTGCTCCATCTCCCTTATAGCGAGGCGTTTTTCCTCCGCTCCACGTTCGAGGGCCTGGCGCTCGAGGGCCAATTCCCGGCAGCGCCGCACGATGTCTTCCTTTTCCTGCAGAAGACGCTCGCCCATCTCATGCTGCATCCGGATCTCGGATCCGAGGGTTTCCTGGAGCGATTCCTGACGGTGGACCGCTTCCTTCAAGACTTCATAGCGTCGTCTGCGATCCCTGAGATCGCTCTCGGCCGTCTGCCTCATCCCATCGAGCGCCGACAGATTCGCATCGGCCTGGGCAAGCGCGGCAGTCCGCTCGATCTCCTGCTCGACGAGCCCCTCGGAGGCCTGAAGCCGATCTTTCAATTGGCCGAGCATCTGCTGATAAGCGTTGCTTGCCAGGGTCAGTTCGAACCGGGCGATCTCCTCCGAGATCTCCTTGTAGCGCCTTGCCTTGGCCGCCTGTCGCTGGAGGGAGCGCATCTGCCGTTCCACCTCCCCAAGGACATCCTCGACACGCCGCAAATTCTCCTCGGTGAGTTCGATCTTCTTCCCCGTCACTTCCGCCTGCCGGCGGAATTTGGTAATCCCGGCGGCCTCTTCGAGCATCACCCGGGTCTCCTCCGGCCGCTGCTCCAGGATGTTGCCGATCCGGCCCTGACCGATAATGGAATAGGCCTTGTTGCCAAGGCCCGTGTCCATGAACAGCTCCTGAATGTCCTTCAACCGGCAGGCGGCGCCGTTGATGAGATACTCGCTCTCTCCGGATCGATAGAGCCGTCTGGTGACCGCGATCTCCGGATCATGCCGGAAGGCGGGATGGGTCACCGCGCCGTCCTCGTTATCGAAGAGCAGGGACACCTCGGCCATCCCGAAGGCCTTGTAATCCCCGGCGCCGTTGAAAATCACGTCCTCCATGCGCAGGCCCCGCAGCTGTTTGGGGCTCTGCTCCCCCATGCACCAGCGGATGGCGTCTATGATGTTGCTCTTTCCGCAGCCGTTCGGCCCCACCACCCCGCTGATCCCCTTCGGGAAAGCGATGTCGACCCGGTCCATAAAGGATTTGAACCCGCGGATGGAGAGCTTGTTGATACGCATGTGCGCCTCCTGTAAGGCCGATCCTTCCTTCAGACGGAGCAACACATCGGCAGAAAAAGGCTATCGCTCGGATTTTATAGCCTATCTGAGGCCTTTTGTAAAGAAGAAATACTATATCCTGTGGCAGATGGCCCCATAAAAGTCAATATGTTGTATTTCGATACCCTATTCGCTGAATGAATCGATTTGCCAAAGAGCGCGGATTCATGCTATGAAGCGGTGATGTTTCACATGAAACACCACCGCTTCACCGGTTCCACCCGCCACGAGACCAGCCGGCGCTCTGCATCGAGAAGGCGGCCGGAGCGGCCGATTCCATTTACACCAGGAGACGAGACCATGGCAGAGGACATCACGAGACCCGAAGATATGGGCAAGGAAGACCTGGCCCGGTTCGTGCTGGACATCTTCCACCGCATCGCGGTGCACCACACGCTCTGGCTCAGGGAAGTGGAGCACCAGATGGGCATGCCCAAGGCCCTCGGTGTCCTGGGAACGGCCTACCAGGAAACCTACGCAGTGCAAATGAAGCGGATGGCCAAACTGTTCAACTTCGAGCTGGTCGAGGGCATACCCAAGCCCCTCCTGGAACGCTCCCGGGAAGAGCTGCTCGAGGCGGCGGACGAGGTCTCCAAGAACTGGCTTGCCAATGACGGCATCTGGTTCCAGGCCGTCGAATTCGCCCATGGCATGAACGATGCCAAGCGCTGCAACGATTCCTGCTGGACGCGGTACTCGCCCTTCGAGGCCTGGTCCATCCGCAGGCTGCTCCACCTGCCCGAGCGACCGGGCCTCGAAGGATTGAAAACAGCCTTGCGTTTTCGCACTTACGCCCGCGTGAACGTGCAGACCATCATCGACGAAGGGGCGGAAAGCTTCGTCTTCCAGATGAATGACTGCCGCGTCCAGTCGGCACGCAAACGCAAAGGGCTGGACGACTACCCGTGCACCTCGGTCGGTCTGGTCGAATACACCTATTTCGCGGAAGCCATCGATCCCCGCATCGAGACCGAGTGCATCGGCTGTCCGCCGGGCCCCCATCCCGAGGAGTGGTATTGCGCCTGGCGCTTCCGCCTGAAAGCGCCAGGCGAGTCCCGCGCGGCTGGCCATCCGTAGCCTGTCAGGGCGTCCGGGCGGAGCGTGAAGACCGCACGCGGCAACCCGGATGGAGACCCGGGGCCTTTCGAGGCACAACACAGGGGCTTCTCCCGCGCTCCTCCACCAAGCCTGCGGGCCCGTCTTCCACTCCGGTCGCAAGTCCGTCTTCGTCAGCGGAATCCCTTAGGGAAGGGGGCGGAGAAGGCCGACCGCCCCGACCTACCCGAACAGTACATCGAAGAGTTCCTGGATCGACCTTACGCCGGTCAACTGCATGCCTTCCACCGCCTGAAGCCCCTCGAGACGGCTGCGGGACAGGCAGCAGCGGCTGAAACCGAGCTTCCGTGCTTCACGGATGCGCAGATCGGGGTGATTGACGCCGCGCACCTCTCCGGCGAGGCCCACCTCCCCGAAAAACACCCAGTCCTGCGGCACCGGCCGGTCCAGAAAACTGGACATCAAGGCGGAAACGAGTCCAAGATCGGCCGCCGGCTCATCGACCCGCAGGCCGCCGGCGATGTTGACGAAGATATCCTGCTCCGCCAGCTGCATTCCCAGACGCTTTTCGAGGACCGCCACGAGCAGCGCGATGCGGTGCTGATCCATTCCCGAGGCCGTCCGCCGCGCCGTCCCGAACGAACTCGGCCCCACGAGCGCCTGAATCTCGACCAGCAGCGGACGCGTGCCCTCCAGACACGGGAACACAACGGAGCCGGAGGTGTTTTCCGGCCGCTCCTCCAAAAAGATGCGCGACGGGTTTCCCACTTCGCAAAGGCCGGCGTCCTTCATCTCGAAGACGCCGATCTCGTTGCAGGGTCCGTAACGGTTCTTCACGGCCCGCAGGATACGGTAAAGATGCCCGCGGTCCCCTTCGAAATAGAGGACCGTGTCCACAAGGTGCTCCAGGACCTTAGGCCCGGCGATGGCCCCTTCTTTTGTGACGTGCCCGATCAGGAAGACCGGGATGCCCGACCCCTTCGCCAGGTCCATCAGCCGCAGGGCCGCCTCCCGCACCTGCCCGACGCTCCCGGGCGCCGCCCCCATGTCCTGTGAATAAACGGTCTGGATCGAATCGACGGCGAGAAGCGAGGGTTTCAGCTCCCCCACCTGCTTCAGCAGTTCGTCTATGCACGTCCCGGTCAAGACGAAAAGCCGATCGGCCCGGATCCCGATACGCTCGGCCCTCAGCCCGATCTGCTGGGCCGATTCCTCCCCTGAAAAATAGAGGGCGGACCTCCCGCCCTCCGTCAGCTTTGCAAGAATCTGCAGGATCAGCGTCGACTTGCCGATCCCGGGCTCGCCGCCGATCAGGGTCACCGAACCCGGCACCACCCCTCCTCCGAGCGTCCGGTCGAACTCCGGGATCCCCGCAACGTAGCGCATTTCGCTCTCGAGGGATATGGATGTGATCGGCTCCGGCCGCCCGATGGACGAACGGCGCCCGCCCCGACGGCCCTCGGCTTGGACCTCGGTTTCCTCCATGAAGCTGTTCCAGGATCCGCAATCCGGACACCGCCCGAGCCACTTGGGCGCCTGGTAGCCGCAGCTCCCACAGACAAACAGATGCCTCGTTTTTCCTGATCCCATAAAGCAACATCCACCCTGAAATGGTTCGCACCTGCCCCTTTCCGCCGACGGCGTCGAGTGGGGGCGGCCGGGGCCGGATCGACGGCAAAGAAAGGGCCTTCCCGAGAGGTTTTCAGCTTTCCGAAACCCGGCCGGCCCGTCCTGGACCGCGCCACAACCCTCTTTTGCTCACCTTGAAATGAACATCCAGCGCGGGGCCGCCTCCATCACCCAACAAGGGTTTTCTTACAGCAGGCCCTCCCCGGGAGCCCCTCTCAACTCCAACTTTCTCCCGTTATAGGTGCGCATCGACAGCCTCCCCTCCCGAACGGTGCAGACCACGGCCCCGTCGCAATCGGTTCGAAACACCTCGCAGCCTCTGGCAGAGTAACCCGCAAGGGTGCGTGCGTCGGGAAAATCACCGCCGGCCCCGCACGAAATGACACATATCCGCGGGCGCACCCGAGCGAGAAAAACATCGGAGCTCGAGGTGGCGCTTCCATGGTGCGGGGAGAGCAGGACATCGCTCTTGAGGGCCTCCCCGCAGCGGTTGGCCAGCAGCGCTTCAGCCGGTCTTTCGATGTCTCCCGGAAACAGAAAGGCGAAGCCCTGATAGGACAATTTCAAGACCAGAGAACGATTGTTGAAACCAAGTCCCTCCGCTTCCGGCTCCATCCCGTCCTTTCCGGGCTGCAGGACCTCAACCCTCACCCCGTTGATCATCGTCGCGTCCGGTCCGGCGGGCGGCAGCCGCGGGAAGATGCGCTCCTCCTCGAGGGTCAGCGCGAGGCGCCGGTAGAGGTCATTGTCTGCGGTATCCCCGTTGTACCAGAATTCCGACGGTGAGAATGATGCCGCGATAAAGGGGAGGCCCCCCATGTGATCCGCCTCCGGGTGGCTCAGGACCAGGTAATCCAATTGTCGAATCTTCGCCTGCCACAAGAAGGGCGCCACCACCATACGCCCGACATCGAAGGTTCCCCCGCTGAAACCGCCCCCGTCGACAAGCATTTTCTTTCCCCCGGGAAATTCGACCAGGGCCGCGTTGCCCTGCCCCACATCCAGAAAGGTAACGCGCATATCCTCGTTGAGGTAGACCCGTTTGACCCAATAGACGGAATCGAACAGGACCAGCAAGGCGACCGACATCGCCAGCCGCTTCGCCCAGAGACTTCGTCGAAAAAAGTAAAGCGAGAGCAGTCCCAGGTAAAAAAGGGCGATCTCGAAGCCGTTCGGAGTAGGCAGCCACACGCCTGCCCAGGGCAGATCCGCCCAGAAACGGACGAGCCACAGGACAACGGACTGGCCCCAGCCGGACATTTCGACCAGAACCCCGGCCGCCTCCTCCGAAAACGGGAGTAAAAAGGCGCCGAACAACCCCAGCGGCAATACCCAGCACCCCAAGATGGGAACAGCCGAGAGATTGGCGGGAACCACCACCAACGGGAAGCGGTGGAAGTAATAAACCGTCAAAGGCAGCAGGAAGAGGGTGGCGCACAAAGAAACCGCCGCGAGCCCGGCAAAATATCCGAATACGCGTCGCGAACCCCGCCCTTCCGAACCCTTTCGAGGCGCGTTGAGACCCAGCCTGTCCGTGAAAACGGGCATGAACCACAGCAGACCCGCGACCGCCCCGAAAGAGAGTTGAAAGGAGATGGAAAAGATGGCTTGGGGGTCCACCGCGAGGATCAACAGCGCAGCCAACGCCAGGGTGGACCACCTGTCCCGCGATCGGCCCCAGAGCCCGGCCCCCAGGAAAATCAAGACCATGAGGACGGCCCGTTGGGCCGACACCTGAAACCCGGCCATCCCGAGGTAGACCAGGACGGTGAGAGCCGTGACCGATGCAGCCGGGACACCCACCGGCACGCACAGCGCCAGATGCGGGGAATAAAGCAGCAAACGGCGCAAGCCGAAAAAGGTCAACCCAGCCAGCAAACCCATGTGCAGCCCGGAGACGGCGAGGATGTGCGCCAGGCCGCTGACATTGAAACGGTCCTGCGTTGTTTGATCGACAGCGCTCCGATCCCCCAGCAGAATCGCCTGAGAAAACGCCGCCCTCCGCTCATCGAGCCGTTCGATCAAGAGCCCCCGAAAACGCTCGCGTCCTTCTTCGAAAAACGCTTTGACAGGGAGCCGTTCCCCATACCCAAGAGGCACCACCAGACGGCCGTCCGAAACCACCGCCCGGCAGCTGAACCCTTGGCAGGCCATTTGGCCTTCGTAGTCATAGGCGCCGGGATTCGCAAAATTGCGGAAAACGCGAAGCCGTGCTGGCAACTGAACGCGTTCTCCTGCGCGCAGGGGAACCCCCTTGCCGTAAACAGAGACGAGAACCTTCTCGTCGGCGCTCAGAGCGGTCCGACCGATGATCACTCGCTCTACGGCCAGCGCGAATCGCCCGCGCCCATTTTCGGCACGGACAGGATTCAGAACCGTCCCCACCAGCCCGAGCTGCGGCTCCTGGGGAGCCAGGACATCGAGGATCGGCAAAGGATGGTGGATGCTCTCGACGAGGGCCGCAGCCGCTACGATTCCAGGGAGCAGAAACATCACACGGCGGCCCCTGGGGAAAAGAAGGGTCAAAAGCACGAAAACAGCTGCGGCGGCGCCCAGGGCCGCGACAAAATAACCCCCGGCGAAGTGGAACCGGTGCCCCAGCAGAATCCCGGCCAAAAGCAAGCCCTGACCCCCGAATCCAGCTAAACGAATTTCTTGGCGCGCCATCATTTCACTCCTTTACGTTCTTCGACGAGTTTCTGGTACCGTT